>Ga0210011_1000021_pt1 | contig 247100 bp, 233 predicted proteins | sample CryGeymeta201502_FD_183972 | JGI IMG/M metagenome (GOLD analysis project Ga0210011, IMG submission 183972) | Groundwater microbial communities from Crystal Geyser aquifers in Utah, USA - Crystal Geyser metaG 2015-02 (SPAdes) (version 2) | ecosystem: Environmental > Aquatic > Deep subsurface >...
CGATGGTACTATGCCTTAAGGTATGGAAGAGTAGGTCGCCGCCAGGCATTGAAGCCAGTGGACGCGGGGTATAACCCATTCACATAGTCAAAGGGCTGACCCCACAAGGGCAGCCCTTTTGGCGTCTTTGCGGCTTTGCGCCTCATTGATGCTCTCATGATAGGCGCAAGCCTGGAAGGGGCAGGCCCCGGTCCCGCAGGGACCGCAAGGCCGGAAGCAAGACGAAGTCGCAGCTGACCAAAGGTCACCTGCACGGCCGCCCGCAGCGCTTGCGCGAGGAACGCCAACAAAATCGGTATCGCGGGATGGAGCAGCCCGGTAGCTCGTCAGGCTCATAACCTGAAGGTCGTTGGTTCAAATCCAACTCCCGCAACCAACCAAAAACCCAACACATCAACAATTACATAAACGACCCTGCACAAATGCAGAGCCCGCCCGGCGCCTTGTCTGGTGAAAGGGCGAACGCGCCAGCGCCGCCCTATGGCCAGCTGATTTTGCTTGGCTTCTTGTGCACAAACGCCGAACAAGGCGTGATGTTTGTGCCGACCAGGTTCCTTGTTGTGGCCGTCACTATGCTCGCAAACCCGAGCGTTGCTTACGCTTGTGAGACCTTCGCGCCCTTTGCCATCGACGATATTGCTAAGAGCGACGTAATTTTTGCTGGTCGCCTTACCGAATACGCGCGCGTTGCTCGGAGGCCCCCTGTTGTGCAAGGCCCCTATGGGCTCCTGACCTTTGAGGTCGACGAGGTGGTGAAGGGTAGCGTGCCTGCTAAAGTCCAGCTTGCGTGGTACAACTCGACCTTCGGCCTCCTCGAAAGTATGGCTGCCGAAAGCGCGCGCCTGGTTGCCGCTGTGCAGGTCGACCCGGCCATGCCTGGCCCCGCGTTGCGCGTTCTGCAGAGCCCGTGCGCACCCCCGTTCCTGCTGGATGACACGCCCCAAAACCGCGCCCACATGCATCTGGCGCAGCGCGGCGCGCCGGTTCCGCCGCACGACTATTTTGTCAACCAGCGGATCGAAATGGAGCAGGCGCCGAGCCGCCCCCAGACGGTCCGCTTTGACCCTGCCGAGCCGGCGGCCGCAACGCGTGAGGGGGCAGCAGCGCTGGGTGGGTTGGCAGCTCTGCTGGCTGGAATTGGCCTGATCGGGTGGCGATTAGCGTGTCGCCGAAGCTGATCGTGCGTCCAACGCCGCCGCTTACCCCGCCCGCACCGTCCGCAAAAACCCGCGCACCTGATCGCCAAGATGCGAGGCCTGCGCTTCCAACTCGTTCGCGCTCAACAAGACCTGCGAGGCTGCGGCGCCGGTTGACAGCGACAGTTGGCGCACATCCTCGATATGGGCAGAAACCTTCTCGGTCCCGCGTGCGGCCAGATCGATGCTTTGCGCCAGATCGCGGCCAGCCACCGATTGCTGATCAACGGCGGTTGCGATGGAAACGGCGGTAGATTCCAGATCCTTCACCTGTCCTGCGATGGCACGCAGGGCTTTGACGCTGGCACCGGTGGTCGATTGCATCGCGCGGATCTGGTCTGCCACCTTCTCGGTCGCACGGGTTGTCTGCATGGCGAGTTCCTTGACCTCGCTGGCCACGACGGCGAAGCCGCGCCCTGCTTCGCCGCCGCGCGCGGCTTCGATCGAGGCGTTCAGGGCGAGCAGATTGGTGCGCTGGGCGATGGTCTGGATCAATTCGACGATCTGGCCGACTTCATCTGCCGATGCAGCCAAGGCCGAAATCGTCTCGTCCGCTTCGCCGGTGGCGACCGTGGCAAGCCTGGCCAGTTCGCTTGACGAGGCCGCCTGACGGCTGATCTCGCTGATCGAAAGCGCGAATTCGTCGCTGGCAGCGGCGGCTGCGGTGGCGCCGGCATTGGCGTCTTCCATCGAGGTCGCGACTTCGCCCGTGCGGCGGCTTGCTTCCTCGGCGCTGCTGGCCATACGCGATGCGGTGGTGTGGAGCTGGCTTGACGCTGCGGCCACGCCGTTCACCACATCGCCCACGGTGCGTTCGAACTGGCGCGCCACGTCATCGAGCAGCGCCGCCTTGCGCGCTTCGGCCTCCAGCCGTTCGCGCTCGCGGTCCTGCTGCAACTGCAATTCCTGTTCGGCCTTTTCAGAACGTTCGCGCGCCCAGGTTTCGAGCCGCTTGCTCGCGCGCTTGAACAGCTCGAGCGCACGAACCATCGCCCCGATCTCGTCCTTGCGCTCAACCCCGTCGATCATGAAGCCGCGATCGCCATCGGCCAGCCGGGTCATGCCGTCTGTAATTTCAACGATCTTGCGCGAGAAATCACGCGACAGATAGGCCAGGCCCAACAACAAGATGGCACCGCCCACCAAGGCCAGTCCTGCAAGGATCAGGATCATGTTGAAAAAATAGTCGATGCCGCGATCTTCCATGTCGTTGCTGCGGGCGGACAGATCAGAGGCAAGCTGCGCGCTTGCATTCATCAAGATGCTACCTTGCGTGGAGATCTCTTCGGCGGCGCGATTGGCGTTTCCGCCGGCACGCACGGTATCGACGGCATCGTCAAAGGTGTTTTCGAAACTGGAGAGTTCGTCGCGCAGGGCCACTACGCGCTGGCCAAGTTCAGGCGCGTCATTCGCCAGAATGGTCTCCAACGTCGTGATCTGACGGAGCACAGCGGTTTTGCCGTCGCGCTGCTGCGCGCGCAGGTCGGCGCTGGTATCATAAAGGACGCGGACCGATTGGTAACGCAGTTCGCCCGCGCTGCCCTGCAATTGCCCGGCCGAAACCAACGCTTCCTGCAAGCCCGCTGCAGCGTTGTAGCGGTTCCATAACTCGCCAAGGCCAAACCCCAGCACCAACACCATCAACACGCCAGCGGCCAGGAATGTACCGAAAATCGCGTTGATCTTGCCCGACAGCGAAAGATTGCGGAACCAGTCCAGGCGTTCCAGCAATGTTGTGCGCTGGGCGCCTGAGGGGGGCGCATCTTCGCGCCCCGCATCTTCGAGCGAGAAGTCCGATCGCAGATCGCGCACGAACTCGGGAACCGCCTGTTCCTCGCGCCGCTCCTGCAGGCTCATCATATTCATACCGCATTCCCCCGAGGCTGTGCCGCAAGCATTCGTAAAGGAAAATCCTTTCCAAATTCTTGAGTTACGCGCCGGGCGGTGGCGCGGGCGGTCAGAGGGGGGGGGGGGCTTCAGCCGGCGCGCACGCGGGCGAGGAAACCCTGGACCTGCGTGCGCAAGGTCGCCGCCTGCGATTCAAGGCTGGTGGCGCTGGAAAGCACCTGGCTTGCCGCCGCCCCGGTCGAAAGTGACAAGGCGCGCACGGTTTCGACATGGCCTGCAACTCTTTCGGTTCCGCGGGCTGCCAGGTCGATGCTGCGGGCCAGATCGTGGCCAGCGACCGATTGCTGATCCACGGCGGTAGCGATGGACACCGCGGTTGTTTCGAGGCTTTCGATCTGGGCCGCAATGTTGCGCAGCGCGCTGACGCTGGCGCCGGTGGTGGACTGCATGGCGCGGATCTGTTCGGCAACCTTTTCGGTCGCGCGGCTTGTCTGGTTGGCGAGTTCCTTGACCTCGCTGGCGACGACCGCAAAGCCGCGCCCCGCTTCGCCGCCGCGCGCGGCTTCGATCGAGGCGTTGAGGGCCAACAGATTGGTGCGCTGGGCGATGGTCTGGATCAGTTGGACGATTTCACCGACTTCGAGTGCGGATGCGGACAGCGCGCCAATGGTGCTGTCGGCCTGCCGCGCAGACACGCCGGCCTCGCGTGCGAGTTCGGCGGACGATGCGGCCTGACGGCTGATTTCACCAATCGACATGGCAAATTCGTCGCTTGCGGCAGCGGCCGCCGTGGCCCCGATATTGGCATCGTGCATGGCGGCCGATGCTTCGCCTGTGCGCGCGCTCGCGTCCTCGGCTGTCGACGCCATCAACGCGGCCGTGGATTGCAGCTGGCTGGACGCGGTAACCACGCCGGAGACGACGTCGCCGACAGTGCGTTCGAATTGGTCGGCAATGCTTTGCAACACCCGCTCCCGCTCGATCCGCGCCTCTTCGCGCACGACTTGCTGGCGCGCCTGTTCGTCCAGCTCGGCCTTGGCGTGTTCGGTGCGTTCGCGGCTCAGCCGTTCGAGCCTGATCCCGGCGCGGTGGAACACTTCGGTCGCGCGCGCCATCTCGCCGATCTCGTCCTGCCGGTCTTTGCCGCTGATGGCGACATCGCGGTCCCCGGCGGCGATCCGGCTCATTTGGCCCGCGATCGCCTTCAAGGTCGCCCCCACCGTGCGGTTGAAATAGCGTTGGGCGAACAAGGTGATAAGCGTGAGGATGGTGGCAAGCGCGATCCACATTCCCAACAGGCGCGAAATCAGCGACGCGCCGTTATCGGCCATGGTGTCGGCTTCCGCGCCAAGCGTGGCGGTCATTTCGCGCGCGGCATCGAGCACCGCGCCACTGGTGGCCGCAATTTCGGCGGCCTGATTGCGGCGGGCCGTATCATCGGCGGTGTCGGCATCGAAATCGTCAACCTGGCGACTGAGATCGGCGATCCCTTCGCGGATGAGAGCGAGGCGATCGCGCGCCTGGATCCCGGCGGCATTGGCGCGTTCGCCCAAGGCGGCCACGCTGGCGGCGGCTTGATCGAGCGTTTCGCCTGCGGCGCGGGCGCGGGCGGTGTCGCTGTCGGCAACCAGCAGTTCGGCATGGCGCTGGCTTTCGCTGAGCTGGACCAGCAACCGTTCTGCGGTCAGCGCGGCTTCATGAGTGGTGCGAATGCGTTCGCCGCGCTGACCAAGCTCGACATAGCCGCCGACCACGAACATTCCAGCGATCAGCGCAAAGCCAAGATTGAGGGTAAAAAACAAGGTGATCTTGCTGCCCACGCTCAGCGTGGCGAACCAATGCCGGGCGCGTGCCACGCGGGACGCACGATGCATCGGCTGGGGCCCTGCGCTTTCAGCATCGAAATCCAGTGCAATATCCTGAAGCGCACTCATGCTGTGTGTCTGCCTGTGTTTTGCCGGGTGATGATACGGGCGTCTGCGATGTCCTGTGCGGCAATCAGCCGGTCAATTTCAGCGGCCGGAAGCGCGCGGTAATACAGCCAACCCTGAATCTGGTCGCATCCGGCCAGACGCACCAATTCGGCCTGTTCTTCGGTTTCGACCCCTTCCGCCGTGACGCCCATGTTGAGCGCGCGGGCAAGCGCGATGGACGACAGCATCATCGCGCGGCTGCCTTCATCCACCCCGGCAAGCTCCACCAGGCTGCGATCAAGCTTCAGCTTTTCGAAGCGGAAGCGCCGCAAGAACCCGATCGAGGCATATCCGGTCCCGAAATCATCAAGCGCGATCCGGACGCCGAAGCTGCGGATCACATCCAGGGTGCGTTCGGCCACCACCGGATCGAGCACCAGGCACGTCTCTGTAACTTCCAGTTCGAGGCGGTGCGGGGGGAACCCGGTTTCCTCCAGCACTTCGCCCAGTTTGATCGGGAACTCGGCATTGCGCAGTTGCGCCGCCGAGATGTTGACGGAAAGCGTGATGTCCCCCCAGCGCAGCGCGTCGCACACCGCTTGCCGCAACACCCACAGGCCGAGCGGATTGATAAGGCCCGAATCCTCGGCCACGGGCACGAAGATATTGGGGCCAAGCGGCGGTCGATTGCCACGATCCCAGCGCAGCAGCGCCTCAACCGCCACGATCCGGGCGTCATCGGCGCTGACCAGCGGTTGGTAGGCGAGGTTGAATTCGCCACTGGCAATGCCGCGGCGGATCTCGTCCTCGATCTCGCGCAGGCGTTCACGGCGCCGGTCGAAGCTTTCATTGAACCAGGTGCAGCGCATTTTCCCGCCGCGCTTGGACATGTCCATGGCGACGTCGGCCCGGCGCAGCATTTCCGATGATGGCACGCGCATGTCGGGCAGGGAGCGGGTGAGGCCGATGCTGGCGCCAATCGCGATCTGGCGATCCCCCAGCGTCACAGGCGTCCCCAGCTTTTCGAGCAGCGTGCGGCACATGCCTTCAAGGATCGTGCCTGAAACCTTGCCCGGCATGACGGCGGCGAATTCATCACCACCCAGCCGATAACAGCTGGCCTCGGCGCCGCAGGCCTCACGGATGAGCTGCGCGCACAATTCGATCAGCTGATCGCCGACGGCGTGGCCGTAATGATCGTTGACCTGTTTGAAGCTGTCGAGATCGATCATCGCCAGCGCGACCTCGTCCTCGCCTTTGGACAGCTTGAGGATGTCCTTGTGCAGCGTGTGACGATTGGGAAGGCCGGTGAGCGGATCGGTGTTGGCGCGCACTTCCAGGCCCCGGATGGTGGCAATCCCGCTGCGGCCCAGAAAGAACAGGGTTGCCGTGTAGATCAGGATCGCGGAAATTATCAGCGGACCGCTGCGCCCGATTGTCAGATCGTCGCTGAGGTTTACGGCAATCACCAAGGCCGCCGTCATGACGCTGGCCACTCCGATGGGAATAAGCACCAGTCCGACCGAGGTCAGATGCAGAGGTGGCTTCGCCTTGGACACAATCAGGTTTCCCGATGAGCGCGCACTGACGCGCTGCTGAGTTATCGTGCTAAACAGAAGCGGCTAAGGAAGAGTAAAGCCGCGCCCGCGCCAGGCGCAGGTGTTCTGACGGCGTCAGGCGATTTTCCTGATCGCCGCCATCTGGCTTGCAGGCTCGAAGAAGCTGGCGCGTCTGGCAGCAGGGACAAAGCGGTCGGTCTGCCCGACGGTGGTTTCGCCTGCACCCAGCATCAGGAAACCATCGGGCATCACAGCGCTGGCAAGCCGGTTGAACGCTTCGATCCGGGTGGCGCGATCGAAGTAAAGCAGCACGTTGCGGCACAGCACCAGATCGAACGGAATGCGCGCAGGATAGGGGCTGAGCATATTGTGCTGGTTGAAGCGAACCGTGCCGCGCACGTCTTCTCGCACCTGCCAGCCGCGCGGCGTCTCGTCGAAATGGCGCAGCATCTGGGTCACGCCTAGCCCGCGCTGCACCTCAAACTGGCTATAGACCCCGCTGCGTGCCGCGTTGATTGCGCGGTGCGAGACATCGGTGCCGAGAATGTCGATGGTCCAGCCGTGCCAACGTTCGGCCTGTTCGGCAAACAGCATCGCCAGCGAATAGACCTCCTGCCCGGTGGAGCATCCCGCCGACCAGATCGACAAGCGCCGCACATCGCGCCGCCGATGGGCGATTTCCGGCAGGATTTCGCCCGGCAATTGATCGAAGGTCGGCTTGTCGCGGAAGAAATAGGTTTCGTTGTTGAGCAGCGCCTCGACCACATCCTGACTGAGATCGGTGCTTTCCGGCCCCCTGTGCGGCGCGGCGAGCAGGCAGACGAGCTGATCGATATTGCTGATCCCGTGCTCGCGGAAAATCCCGCCCAGCGCGGAATTGACGCGCCAGCGGCGGCTTTCGGTGAGGTGCTGGCCGGTGCGCGCTTCAAGCAGGTCGGCAATGATCTGGTGGGAGGCTTCGCTGATGTCCATCACCGCGTGACCGATGCGGTTGGCGAAGCGGCTTGCGCCATGACCGCATCGCCCAGCCGTTCGGGCGGGGCGATTATGCTGGCAAGCCCGGCGCGCGCAACGGCGCCCGGCATACCCCAGACCGCGCTCGAATCGGCATCCTGCGCGAAGATCGTGCCGCCGGCCTCGACAAGATCCCTGGCACCCAGGGCTCCATCGCGCCCCATGCCCGACAGGATCACGCCCAGCACGCGGCCTTCGCAAGCTGTGGCAAGGCTGGTCAACATGGGATCGACCGAAGGCATGCAGCCGCTCGCCGCCGGTTCCTCACTGACCTGGACGGTGAGGGTGGACGTGCCCCTGCGGCGGATCACGATATGGCCGTGTCCCGGCGCGATCAGAATGCGGCCCGGCGCGAGCGTCAATCCATCGGCGGCAATATGGGCGGGTCGCCCGCAGGCCGATTCGATCTGGCGTGCAAACACCGGCATGAAAGACGCGGGCAGGTGCTGGGTGATCAGGATCGGAAGATCGAAGCCCGGCCCCATGCGGCGCAGCATCATTCCCAGCGCGTGGATTCCGCCCGTCGAAGCGCCGATTGCGACCACTTCGGGCCGCAGTGCGAGGCGGGTACGGCCGGGGCGGGCAAAGCTGGGTTCCGCAAGGGGGGCGAGGGAAGGCTTGTCCGCTTCGGGCGGACGGGTGCCCAGCGCGCGGATCTTGCCAAGCAGTTGCGCACGGTAATCATCGGTAAAGCCGCCAGGCCGCGGTTTGAGCAGCGTATCGGCGGCGCCCATCTGCAACGCCGTCAGCGTGTGCTCGGCACCGTCGATCGTCAGCGAGGAGACGACCAGCACCTGCGGCCGTCCGGGCGTTGCAAGGATTGCGGGCAGGGCGCTCAGTCCGCCGATACCGGGCATTTCCAGATCGAGCAGGACGACATCGGCAGGCTCTGCGGCCAGTTGCGCGATAGCGCGTTCGGCGCTGCTGGCCGTGCCGGCGATAACCAGCGCCGGATCGCTTTCCACCATCCGCTTGAAGATCGTGCGAACGGTCAGCGAATCGTCGACGATCATCACCCGAATCGCAGGCGCGGCTCCGGCACGGGAAAGCGGGCGGCGATCACGCCCGTCCGCAGCGGCAGGCGGGGGCGTCCGGGGCAGGAACGAAGGCAGGCTCACGCAAACCCGACAAGCTGCAACTTGATCTGCAGTGTCTCGTGATCAAAGGGCTTCATGACATATTCGTCTGCGCCCGCGCTGATCGCCTCGCGGATATGGGCCACGTCGTTTTCGGTCGTGCAGAATACAACCTTGGGCCGGTCCCCGCCAGGGCGGGCGCGCAGGTGGACGAGGAACTCGATCCCGGTCATCACCGGCATGTTCCAGTCCAGCAACACCACATCAGGCATCGATGCCGCGCAGGCATCCAGCGCAAGCTTGCCATTTTCGGCCTCTTCCACAGCGAAGCCGAGCGTTTCGAGAATATGTCTCGAAACCTTGCGGATGACCCGGGAATCATCGACGATAAGGCATGTTTTCATGGGCGTTCCTGCGTTTGAGGCCCTGAAACTAGGCGCAGTTGGTAAGCATAGGATTAAATTGCGGCCTCGATTTCGTGCCGTGCGGTGTCCGGCCCGGCCAGAAGCGCCGCAAGGTCAACCATCAGCGCAGGACCGGCCAGGGTTTCGATCATCCCGGTGGCGACCCGCGACCATTCCGGGCCAAAGCCGCCGGGGATCTGGCCTGCCTCGCCCGCAGCCGTGGTGATGTCCTCGATCGAATCGACCATCAGCGCGTAGGAATAGCCGCTGTCCGTGACCACGGCGGCGCGGTGGTCGGTCGGCCAGTCCTGACCGACCGGCCCGGTACAGACGCCAACCGCGCGCCGGCAGTCTATGACGGTCAGCGCCTGACTGCGCAGGGCGGTGATCCCGGCGATCCATGCAGGGGCACGGGGGATCGGGGTGATGGTGCCGATTTCGATCACCGATTTCACGTCCAGCGCGGAAAACGCGCAGCGGCGTCCCGCAATCTGGGCGATGACGAGCAGGTCTCCGGTCATGCGGCCTCTCCCACGAAATCTGGCTGGGTGTGGGCAGCGTCCTTGGCTGCGGCCAGCGCAGCCAGCAGACTTTCGCGGTCATAGCGGTAGATCGTCCCGGAACCCGGCGGCGCGTCGGGCTGATCGCGCAAGCGAATAAGGCGTCCGGGCAGGGTGCGGCCCAGCGCCTCGGCCACTTCATACATATCCTCGAACACGATACCGATGGCATCGGGATCATGGGTGCCTTCGGGCAGGATGTCGTAACCCGCACGTGCGACCAGCGGGCCAAGGATGGTGCGCGCCCATTCGCCATCGGGCAGGATGCAGCGCGGACGGATGGCGGCCAGCGGCGGTTCGCCGTGCAGCGCGAACAGCGCGTGTGCATCCACCAGCGTGACGGGCTGGCCGCCGATCAGCGTAACCGCCTCGGCCAGCGGGTCATCCGGCACGGGATGCAGCGCCTCTGTCAGTTCGACCGCATCTTCCACCTCGCGCACGGCGTAAAGCAATTCGCAGGCTCCGTCGGTCAGGCGCAGCAGGCGCACACGGGGAAGCGTGAACGCGCCTTGCGGCAGGCCGACCAGCGGCAGGATCAGCCCGTCGATCACCACCCGCGGGCGGGCACCTGACGCGTCGATGGCGGACGCGGGCGCGGTTTCGATGCGCTGCACCAGTTCCAGCCGCACTGCCGACCGGCGCCCGGCAAAATCGGTAAACAGCATGGCGCGCGTGATGTCTGCGGCCACGACGGCACCTTCTTCGATCAGCCCGATCGTCCGGACACGGGTGTCGGACATGAGGTTGTGATGCGCGGCGATGTTGGCGACATCCAGCAGCAGCACCGGCTGGCCATCGTCCAGCAGCGTCGATCCGGCGTAAAGGCCCGACCGCATCACCGCAGGCGCAAGCGGCTTGACCACCAGATCGCCGTGATTGTGGATGCCCTCCACCGCCAGCGCGAACAGATCGCCACTGGCAAGCCGCAGCATCACCAACGTCAGTTCGTGTGCGGCAATCTCGCGGGTATCGAGGCCCAGCACCTCGCCCAGCATCAGGCACGGGACGCGGTTGCCCCGGAAGGTCACCAGCGCGGTTTCCCCCATGCGGGTGAAGTCGAGCGCGTGCGCCGTGCCTTGCGCGATTTCCTCGACATAGCTTTGCGGAATGGCGAAGCGATGCCCGCCAACCTCGACGGTCAGCCCGGCAATGATGCTGAGGGTCAGCGGGATTTGCAGGCTGAACAGCGTGCCCTGGCCCGGCGCGCTCGTCACCTTGATGCTGCCGCCGACCTTTTCGAGGTTCTGGCGCACCACATCCAGCCCCACGCCGCGGCCCGAGACATTGCTGACCACCTCGGCGGTGGAAAAGCCGGGCTCGAAGATCAGGTTGAGGATTTTGTCGCGGCCCATCGCGCTGCGTTCGGCCGCAGTGATGAGGCCGGTGGCGATGGCCTTGGCAGCAATGCGCTCCTCGTCCAGCCCGCGCCCGTCGTCGGAAATGACGATGCTGATGGTGTTGCCCGATTGGCGCGCGGCAATGGCGAGCAGCCCGATCTCGCGCTTGCCGCCTGCGAGGCGGGCCGACGGCGGTTCGATCCCGTGGTCGATGGCGTTGCGGATCAGGTGGGTGAGCGGATCGCGGATCGTCTCGATCATCTCGCGGTCAAGTTCGACATCGCCGCCGTCGAGATCGACCATCACCTGCTTGCCAAGTTCCGCCGAAAGATCGCGCACCAGCCGGGGGAGCGCGCCGAACAGGGTCTCGATCCGCTGCATCCGCATCCGGGTGATGGCATCGCGCACATCCGACAAGATGGTGGTCAGCCGCTCGAACGGGCCATCGATGGTCGGCTGATTGCCCGCCTGCCGCAGCCGATGGGCCAGATCGTTGCGGGCCAGCACCATATCGGAAACGCCGCTCATCACCCGGTCGAGCAGTTCGACCGGAAGTCGGATGGTGCGCTGGGCGGCGGTGGGATCGGCGCGGCGGGCGGCGGCGGCGCGATCGTTGCCCGGCTGCTCGCCGGTGCCGAACAGGGCGTCGGCTGGGGCGTGCAGGGTGAGGTTAGCCCCCTGCCTGCCCCCCTCCAGCCCCGCGTTGCCCGATGTTTCACGGGAAACATCCAGGTCGGCGATCAGCGCCTCGTCGCTGTCTTCGCCGCCAAACGACGCCAGATCCTCACCCGCTTCGATCGCGTCGATCATCAGGGCGATGCGGTCGATGATAGCAAGCACGGCGGTAACAAGCTGCTGGTCAGGCTCGCGCCGCCCGGCCCGGCAATCGGCCAGCGCGTCTTCGGCAGCATGGCTGAGGCCCGCAAGGCGCGGAAAATCGAAGAACCCGCAATTGCCCTTCACGGTGTGGACGAAGCGGAAGATGGTATCCAGCCGCGCGCGATCAGCCGGATCGGCTTCCCACGCGACGAGTTCGCCGCCGGAGGCTTCCAGCATTTCGCGGGTCTCGGCGATAAAATCCGCCAGCAGATCGTCCATAAGGTGCGCACCCTCTTGCCGCTGTTCGCACGGGGCTATGGCGCAAGGGTGGTTAACAAGCGCCTAGCGCGGCGCCATTGCTGCGCTGCGGGCCGGGGTGTGCTTGGCAAAGATATGCCGCACCAGCGCCACGGCCGACACCGCGCCAAACAGATTGGCGGCGAGTTCTGCGGTGTAAATCCCGGCAGAGCCCATGCCCGGCTGCATGATCAGCGCCACCGGCAGCATCACCAGAAACACCCGCGCCACCGATTGCGCCAGCGCAAAGCCCGCCTTGTCGACCGCGTTCATGATCCCGTTGCCGACAATCAGCAGGCCGAACCCGGCATAGCCCCAGGCGGCGATTGTCAGATAGAGCGCGAATTCGGCGACCACGGCAGGATCGTCGGTGAAGATCTGCGCAAAACTTTCCCCCGCCACCAACATCGCAACCGCCACCAGCAGGCCCCAGACGATGCAGAACCCTGCCGCATACAGCGTCGCCTCGCGCGCGCGGTCAAACCGGCCCGCGCCCCAGTTCTGCCCCACAATCGCCCCGATCGCGCCAGACAGGCCGAGCAGCGGGACGATGACGAAGCTCTGCAAACGACCCGCCGCGCCAAACCCCGCCACCGCCGCCTCGCCCTCCAGCGCGACCAGCGCGGTCAGGACAGCTAGGCCCAGCGGGTTGATCGCATTGGAAAAAGCGGCAGGCAGCCCGACGCGGATGATCGCCTTGGCCGGATCGATCAGGCTGCAATGTCTCAGCAGGCTGAGGTTCAGCGGCAACGCCGTGCCGCGCAGCAACCACAGCGCAACCGCCACGCCCACGCCCCAGCCGATCGCGGTGGCATAGGCGGCGCCGGCAATGCCGAAGCCTTCAAACCCCAAAGCGCCCGTAATCAGCAGCGGATCGAGCACCCAATTGGCCGCCGCATAGGCAATACTGACCGTGCTGGTGCGCTTGGCCTCCCCCTGACCGCGCAGCACGCCGTTGAAGCCCATGATCGCAAAGCTCAGCGGAAAGCCGATGGAAAAGGGCACCATGTACGTTCGGATCAGCGGCATGATGTCTGCCGGCGCATTCATGGCGGCAAAGATCGGGTCGATCAGCAGCCACAGCGCAAGGCCCATCAACAATCCGCAGGCGCAGGCGAACACGATGCCGAAATTGGCCCGCCGCGCGGCACGTTCAAAGTCGCCTTCGCCCAGCGCGCGGGCAACCACCGAATTGATGCCGACCATCACGCCGACACCCAGCGAGGTGCTTGCCACGGACACGGGGAAAATGAAGCTGATCGCGGCCAGTTGCTCACGCCCGAGCTGGCCGATGAAATAGGCATCGACAATGCCGATCGACATGATCGCCGCCACACCGATGACCGCTGGCAACGTCTGACTGACCAAATGTCCGGGGATCGAACCACTGACAAGGCGGGGCAGGCTTGGGTCCGATGCGCTCATTACTCCAGAGGCCTAGCCGCAGGCCACGTGGCTTGCAAAGCATTCCCTGCGCGTGCGATAGTCATGCCAGAGGACATACGGAGAGGAACCCGCGCAATGGCAACCCAGCTCAAATCCACGCCCCAAAGCCAGCACGGCGAGTGCAGCAAGGAAGAGTGGCAGGCGCGGCTCGATCTGGCGGCCTGTTACCGGATTTTCGACCACCTCGGCTGGTCGGAATCGATCTACAACCACATTTCGCTGAAGGTGCCGGGCGAGGCTGACACGTTCCTCATCAACCCCTTCGGGCTGCTCTACAGCGAAGTGACCGCCAGCAACCTCGTCAAGATCGATGTCGAGGGCAACAATGTCGGCGGCTCGCCCTATATGGTGAACAAGGCGGGCTTCACCCAGCACGGCTATTTCCACAAGCATCTGGGCGCCAGAGCCGATGCGATCTGCCACGTCCACACCACCGCGACCATGGCCGTGGCGAGCCACAGGGACGGGTTGCTGCCGACCAATTTCTACGCCTGCAATTTCCAGAACCAGATCGGCTATCACGATTTCGAAGGCATCACGGTGCGCGCTGAAGAGGGCGAGCGGCTGGTGCAGAACCTCGGCAATCACTCGATCCTGATGCTGCGCAACCACGGCCCGGTCGTGATGGACCGCACGATCCAGGGAATGTTCGTCAAGATGTGGGCCTTGCAGCGCGCCTGCGAGATCCAGGTGGCGACGCTGAGCATGGGCAATCCCGTGCTGGTCCCGCAGGAGGTGGTCGATGTGCACCAGCGCGATCTTTCCGTGATGAGCGGACAGGGCGGTGCGGGCATGTTCGATTTCGAAGCGTGGAAGCGCAAGATCGACCGGATCGACGATAGCTGGCGGCAATAGGCGCAGGCGCGATCGCAGCCTGTTTCCTACCGCGGACAAAGCTGCCAGGCCGCAATCATGATCTGTGACCGTCCGATCCTCCTTGCCCTTTGTGTCGCTTATGCGGGGGCGGGTTTTTGTTTCCTGGACAGTGTCTCATGTGTCTCCAACAGGCCCGGAACTGACATTTTGAGGGCGCGCCGATGAGCCGAATGACAGTCAACAATCGGCCGGTCGAGTTTGACCTCGATCCCCGGACGCCGCTGATTTACGCGTTGCGTGAAGCGATGAACCTCACCGGCACCAAGGCGTGTGGCGGCGGCACCGATTGCGGCGGTGCGTGCATGGTGCTGGTCGATGGGGTGGCGTTGCGGTCCTGCGCGATCACGCTGGCCGAGGCCGAAGGGCGGATCATCATTACCATCGAAGGGCTAAGCCGCGACCGCGCCCATCCGGTGCAGCAGGCCATGGTGGCGCAGCAGGCAATCCAGTGCGGATACTGCACGCCCGGCATCATCATTGCGGCGACGGCGCTGCTTCAGCGTAATCCTGCGCCAACGCGGGAGGATATCGACGCCGCGATCCCCAATATGTGCCGCTGCGGGGTCTATCCGCGCCTGATCAAGGCGGTGGAGCAGGCGGGCCGGGTGGCCCGCCGGCAGGAGCGTATCAGCGCCGCGCCCGCCCCCGGCATCACGCCGGAAGATGCGGCCCGTGCGGTTCCGGCGCTGCGGGTGCCAGCGCCGGAATAGGGGGTCACGAAGCGCGGGCGGAACGACCTCAGAACGCCAGTCGCACACCGGCGAGAAGCGTGCGGGGCAGGCCCGGACGCAGGCCCGCAGGCACGATCGAGACGTTGTAGGTCTTGTCGAACACGTTCTCGGCCGATGCGAAGACGCTCACCCCGTCGATGACATCGGCCTCGGCGGACAGATCGACCAGCCAGCGCCCTTCGATCTGGTTGAAAGGGTCCGCCGACTGCGCGGCGCCGCCGATCCCGAAGGCGTCCGACAGGTAGCTGGCGGTGGCATTGACGCGCCAGATGTCCTTGCCGACGCCTGCATTGAGCACCAGCGCATGGCGCGGCAGATCGGGCAGGCGGTCGCCCTGCACCACGTTGGCCGCCCATTCGCCAAAGCCGTCCAGCGCGTCGCGGAAGGTGCCGTCGGTAAAGGTGTAGACGACGCCGAGCGGAAGCGACCAGCCATCGCCCAGCGCCGCGCCCGCATCATGCTGCGCGCTCAGTTCGATCCCCTTGACGTGAACTCGCCCGCCCGAAAACTGCGTCCCGATCACACAGTCACCGCCGCTCGACTCGGTGCAAACGCCAACGAAGTTGCTGTAGTCGTTGAAGAATCCGATCAGCGTGACTGCGGTGGCTGCGTCATTGTAGCGCAGACCGGCTTCCCAATTGGTCGAACGCTCCGGTTCCGCCAGGGTGTTCGTGCCGCTGACGGGGGCGGGGTTGCTGTAACCGCGATGCACGCCGCCGACCAGGCTCAGCTCAGGGGTTGCGGCATAGGTGAACGAGATGCCGGGGATCCATACGTCGATGCCATTGTCGTTCACATCGCGCACCGCGCCGCGTGTGTCGCGGTCCACCGTCGCCGCATCGCGGGTGAAGCGGGTGCTGCGCAGGTCGATGGTCTCGTACCGCAGGCCGGGCACCACCGTCAGATCGCCGATGGTCACGGTATCGCGCAGGAAGAAGCTCCACGCCTGCGCGTCGCGCACCTCATTGGTCTGGCTGCCGGGCAGGCCGGGGGTCGCCAGCACCATCGTGCCATTGGCCATGGTGTAGCGGTCATCGCGCTGGAAGCGGTCTTCCTCGTCCTCGTGATAGCGGACCGAGAACTCGAGCGCATGGCCGATGCTGCCGGTGGCAAAGTCGCTGCTCAACACGCTCTGCACGCCCTTGGAGCCATAGGCCCGGTCATTGGAACGCACGCGCAGCGCGCCCGCGATGCTGTCTTCCCCGCGCAGGTAGGAATAGGCAGACGCGTTGGCGGCAAGCGTCGGGTCTTGCAGCACGCCGCGCAGGCTGCGCGCCTGACCTTGCGCGTTGAACACGTCTTGCAGCTTGTACCAGACCCGGGCCGTGTCGGTGATATAGCCGGTGGTCGAAAGCTGCACCGCGCCAAAATCGATCCGGTGCGACAGCTGCCAGAACTCCTGCTTCACATCGATCCGGTCGACCTGGCTGCCGGCGTAGCGGCGGTTCGGCGTGGCGGCAAAGTCGGCCAGCGACAGGCCGAGATAGGTCTCGTCCGAGGCTTGGGCATAGCGGCTGTAACGCAGTTCCAAGGCTTGCGGGATGGCGGCGTCATCCTTGGTGCGCCAGCCGAGTTTGGCGACATAATCCTGCGAATCGAAGCCGGTCGGCCCGCCATTGTCGAGGTCCTTGAACCCGTCGGCGCGCGCCTGGAAGGTTTCGAAAGATGCGCCGATCTCGCTGCCGCCCAGATCGGCCCACCCGCCGACGATGGCGTGGGCGCGCAAGGTGTTGCGGCTGCCGTAGATCAGCGAAGCCTTGCCCGACAGACTGCCAACCGCTTCCGGAATGGGGGTCGAGATGAAATGCACGGCGCCCGCAACGGTGTTGGGGCCATACTTGATCGCGCCGGCACCCTTGACCACTTCGACACCGCTCATGCGGGCGATGCTGGGGAAGTAGTAGGCGGCGGGTGCAGCATAGGGGGCGGGGGCCTGCAGCACGCCGTCTTCGTAAAGCGCAACCTTGCCACTGCGGTCATCGAACGAGCCGCGAATAGCGATGTTGGGGCGCAGGCCGAAACCGTCCTCTTCGCGCAGTTGCACGCCGGGAACCTGCCGCAGCACGCGATTGATATCGGTGTAGGCGTAGCGGTCCAGGTCTTCCTGATCGAGATAGGTCGCCGCCCCGCCGACGGCCGCAGCCTTTTCCTTGGACCCGGTCACGATGATCGCGTCGAGCGCGGGGTTTTCGCTGGGAGCTGCGCTGCTTGCAGTCGCCGCAACTGCGGCTGTGGAAGATGCGCGCTGACCTGATGCCTCGGCGGGTGCTGCTTCAGCCATCGCAGGGTATGCGATAGTGGCGCAGCCGAGAAACAGAGCGGAGCGCGCGGCGGATTTCAACATCGGTTACCTTTCTAAGCGAATGACGGCGCGCTATTGCAACTTACTCTCATCTTCAAGAGTTGTTTTTCCGACAGGCAGATATTTCCCTCGCGGTGGTATTTTTGCCCGAAGGCGCCTGAGTTGATTGACCTGATTGTCAGAGGTCTCACGGCAATGAAGGCAGCCACCCGGCACAAATGCGGCGGAGAAGGGGGCCTGCGTTTATGACGGCGGAACAATTCTCACCGCGATGGAAGCGGAACCGATCTCTATCGAAGGGGTGCGCACATGCGGGGTCCGCAGCATACGGTGCCGAAGTCTTCGTAGCCTGACGCGGCAGTTATGCTGAAGGTTCGTGCTCGCCCGTGAGCGCACTGTCGCTTTGCAGCGCGAACCAGCCATGCACCAGCACCGCGGCACACAGGGCGACAATCAGCCCGAAGCCCAGCCAGTCGGAATAACCATAAAGCCACACGCCAAGCGCAGGCGCATAGATGTAGCTCGCCCCCGCCAGTGACGCGACGATGCCCGATGCCTGCCCCTGTTCGGCGCGGCTGACCGCAAGCGATGTGCCCGCCGTCGTGCCGGGGCGGAAGAGTCCGAACCCCAGCGATGCAATGGCATAGCCCAGCGCAATCAGGTGCAGATCGCCGGCAATCGCCAGAACCAGCGTGCCGAATGCCGCTGTGGCGATGCCCCACAGGGTCGCGGCGCGGGGGCCGAGGTTGAAGCGTGGGATCAGGCCCCATTGTGCCAGCAAGGTGGCGATCGCTCCCGCCATGAGCACCAGCCCCACCGGCCCTGCACCTTCAGCCGGGGTGTCGCGCAGGCCGAGCCGGTCGAGCACAAGAAAGCCCGAAATGCCAAGCACCATAGCCTGCGCGTGGCCGCCGATCAGGCCGGCAAAGACCCACGGCCGAAGACGCGGATCGCGCCAAGTAAGGCGCGTTCCTGTACCTTGCGGCTCGCTTGCGGCGGCTTCGTCCGTATCGGGGGTCGGCTGCGGATCGACCGGCGCGCCCGTGCCGCTTGAATAGGCCACGCCGGCCCCGCGCGCGGCATATTGCGGCTCATCATTGGGCAGACGCCAGCGTAGCAGGACCAGCGCGACCACACCGATCGCGGCAAAGGCCAGGAACGGGCCGGTAAGGCCGAGGCCGAGAAACGGCACCACCATCAGCGGTGCGAGCGCCGGGCCGATTACAGTGCCAAGGCCAAAGCTTGACGCAATCAGGGACAGCGCCTGCGTACGCTCCGCTCGCGGTGTGCGCGAGGCGACATAGGCTTGCACTGCCGGGGGCGCAGCACTGCCGAACCCGCCGTAAAGACTGCGCGCAGCCGCAAAGGCGATCAGCGTCCAGAACGCAGATAACCAGCCCGAAAGCCCCGCCCACAACACCGCGCCACACAGCACGAAGGAGACGATGAAACCGCTCAGCCCCAGTGCCATCATCGCCTTGCGCCCGCGCTGATCGGACCGCCGCGCCCAGAAGGGGGCGCATACGACCCAGAGCAGTGCAGACCAGCTATAGGCAAGGCTGATCCACACATCCTCCACCTGCAGGGCTGTGCCGATCGAAGGCATGACCGATTGCATCGCAGTGTTGCCCGCTGCGGTCACCAGCATGACCAGAAACAGCAGCGCCATGCGCGGCGCGGGGATCGCACCGGTCTGGGCAGGGCTTTGCGCCGTGCGCGGCAGATCGGGGTCAGTGTCAGCCATGATCGGGCGCGTTTGCCCCCTTATTCGAAGAGTTCGGCGGTCCGTTCGGGCTGAGCACCGACCAACTGCCGGTAGATCGACACGGTCACCACCAGAAACACGACCGTCAGGAGAGCATTGACGAGCGCACTCATGATGCCGCCGCCGATCGTGGCAACGGTGCTGCCAAGCGCGGCAAGCACCAGCCCGATGATGCCAGAAACCAGCGCAGAGATGATGCCGATGACAAACACCAACAGCGCGATAAACACGAAGATGCGCACGGAATTGCCCTTCGTCAGCTGCCACGACCGGGAGAGCGCCTTGAACGGATTGCGCTGACCCTCGATGGCGATCACCGGCGCCACCAGGGAGAACTTTACGAAGATGTAGATAACGAAGATCAACGCGGCCACTGCCGCCAGCACTGCGACCGCCGCTCCGCCCAGCGCCGATATCACGCCCAGCGGGATGCCGATCGCCAGAGAGGCACCGATCACCGTGATAAGCTGCGCCGCGATGTAGCTTGGCATGCTTCTTATTCCGGTGTTCAGCGCCTCACCCACCGTGGGGTTGCCGCGATCTGTCAGCAGCGCGAACAGGCTGATCGAACCGATGAATTGCAGCGCCAGAACAGCGACCAGGATCGGCCAATTGGCAGCATAGGCCGCGCTCATCTGGTCCAGCATCGCCTGCATCACCAACTGCGGGTCGGCGTCAGCGGGTGCGCCGGGCTGCGCCGGATTGGCCAATTCTGGCACGAACAGCGCGCTTGCCATCGCGGGAAGAAAGAAAAACAGGCCGGCAATGGCGCTGATGGTATCGCGGTTCGCCCCGATCAGTCCGGTCGCCTGGACCCAGGCCTGCCCCATATCGAATTTGTGCTTTGCCATCTTAGCCGGTCCGATCCCTTGGGTAACCGAGGCGCATGTTTTACAATCGCCTCTTGATATCACCGCTCAATGCCTTCACCGCTGCGCCATGGCAAGCACTGCTCAGGCCTCCGGCCTTGGACACCCGATCGAATGGCGGCGGGAGCACGCGCCGGTGGGGTATGCCGCCGCGCTCGCCGCGATGGAAGCGCGCAATGCGGCGGTCCATGCGGGCGAAGCGTCGGAGCTGGTGTGGTTGCTCGAACACCCCCCGGTCTACACCGCAGGCACCAGCGCCGATCCGGCCGAGCTTGTCGACCCGCGGTTCGAAGTGGTCGAAGCGGGCCGTGGCGGGCGCTACACCTATCATGGGCCGGGCCAAAGGGTAGGCTATCTCGTTCTGGACCTGGCCAAGCGCGGCAAGGATGTTCGCTGCTTCGTTCATGCGATCGAGGGCTGGGTTATCGCCACGCTGGCCACCTTTGGCGTTGAAAGCTGGCGCGCGGACGGCCGCGTGGGCATCTGGACCAGGGACATCGACGGGCGCGAGGCCAAGATCGGTGCGATTGGCGTCCGGGTGCGCCGCTGGGTGACGATGCACGGCTTTTCGGTGAACCTCGATCCTGACCTGACGCACTTTGGCGGAATCGTGCCTTGCGGCATTGCCGAATACGGCGTGACCAGTCTGGCGCGGCTGGGTCTCAGTGTTTCATCCGCCGAATGGGACGAGGCGCTGATCGCTGCCAGCGATGATTTTCTTGACGCATTGGACGCCGCAGCGAAAAGAGCGTGCCGATGACCCGTGCTGTTATTCTAGCCCTGTGCCTGCTTGCGGCAGGATGCTCCGACGACCCGGCGTCCACCGCAGAACAGGGCGCCGCTGCCTCGGGCGAAGTGCTGGAAGGGTCCATCAGCGACGCAATGATCCCGCTCGATCAATTGGAATCGCAAGCCCCGCTCGCACCGCGCCAGGCCGCGCCGGTGGGCGACATTGACGCTGAACAGCCCAATGTGACGCCTGTGCCGGGGATCGACACCCCGGTGACAAGCGAAGGGGCCGAAACAGCGCCCGCTGCTCCGGCCCCCGAAACCGAGGAATAATCCCCTTTATTCAGCCGCTTCGGCTTGTTCCTGTTCCAGCGTCGGGTAATCGATGTAGCCTTCGGGAATCGGGAAGTACCAGCTGCGCGGCACGTCCTTGTTCGGGTTCCAGTGCGCGCCGGCGGCGATCCGCTTTTCCAGATCGGGGTTCGAGATGTACGGACGGCCAAAGCTGACCGCGTCGCACTTGCCCGATTCGACATCGGCGACCGCTTCTTCGGCGGTGTAATCCGAATTCAGGATCAGCGGGCCGGTGTAGATCTTGCGGATCAGCGGGCTTTGCTTTGGCACATCGGTGCTGCCGAAGGTGCCGTCCGGGCCGGGTTCGCGCAGTTCGACAAAGGCGAGGCCCAGCTCTTCGCAGACCTTGGCCGCCGCGCCGAAGGTGGCTGCGGGATCGCTGTCATCGGTGCCTTGCGAATCGCCGTTGGGTGACAGGCGGATGCCGACGCGGTCCGCGCCCCACACGTCGATCAGGGCTTCGAGCACTTCGCGCATGAAGCGGGTACGGTTTTCAGGGGTACCGCCATATTCGTCGGTGCGCAGGTTGGTCTTGTCGCGCAGGAACTGGTCGACAAGGTAGCCATTGGCGCCGTGCAGCTGCACCCCGTCAAAGCCCGCCTTCTTGGCGTTTTCGGCGGCGCGGCGATAATCGTGCACCGTGCGGCGGATGTCTTCCAGCGTCATTTCGCGCGCTTCGACATAGGGTTGCTTGCCTTGCGGCGTGTGCGCTTCGCCCGGCGCGGTGGTGGCGCTGGCGGAGACGGGCGGCTGGCCGTCGAGGAACACCGGGTGGACGATCCGGCCCATGTGCCACAGCTGCATCACGATCAGCCCGCCTTCTTCATGGACCGCCTTGGTGATGGGCTTCCAGGCTTCGGTCTGCTCGTCGCTCCAGATCCCCGGTGCGCTTGGCCAGCCTAGGCCTTCCTGGCTGATGCCGGTCGCTTCGGTCAGGATCATGCCGGCGCCGGCGCGCTGGCGGTAATAGGTTGTCATCAGATCGTTAGGGACGAACATCGGCTCGGCCGCGCGCCCGCGGGTGAGGGGGGCCATGTGGATGCGGTTCTTGGCCGTGAGTGCGCCCATCTTGAGCGGCTGGAACAGGGCATCATGCATATGTGGGTAATCCTTTTAAGCCAGTTTCGATTGGCTATCCACTTGGGGCGCGCGACGCTAGGGCGCAAGGATGGAAAATGCGGGCGGCGGCCAAGCAAATCTTGTGAGCGATCCGCCCGAGCCTTCAGCGCGTCCGGCAGCGTGGCTGCTGCTGGCCGCATTGCTGGGCGGCAATATCGCGCTGGCACTGGGGCCGTGGTTCGTGCGGATGGCCGACACCGGCCCGGTGGCTGCGGGTTTCTGGCGATTGTTTCTGGCGCTGCCGTTTGTGCTGCTGCTGGCGCGGGTGAACGGCCAGCGGCTGACAGGCATGGGTCCAAAGACGCTGGGGCTGGTGGCGCTGGGGGCAGTGACCTTCGCGCTCGATCTGGCCAGCTGGCACATCGGCATCGGGTTGACCCGGCTGGGCAATGCGACCCTGTTCGGCAATGCCGGGTCTATCGTCCTGTTGTTCTGGGGCTTCATCGCGGCTCGTATGCTGCCCAAGGGGCTGGAGTGGCTTGCAATCGTCTTTGCGCTGGCGGGCGCGGTGATCCTGATGGGGCGCAGTCTTGAAATCTCCAACGCGACGTTGATCGGCGATTTGTTCTGCCTCGCGGCAGGGCTGCTTTACGCGGTCTATCTGCTGACCTTGCAGGGCGCGCGCGGGGCGTTTGGCTCGTGGAGCCTGCTCGCTTGGGTGAGTGTGTTTGGTTGCCCGGTTCTGCTCGGCATCGCGCTGGCGCTCGGTGAACCGGTGTGGCCGACCAACTGGACGCCGGTGATCGGCCTGTTCATCGTCAGCCAGCTGATCGGGCAGGGGCTGATGGTCTATTCGCTCAAATATTTCCCGCCATTGGTGGTGGGACTGGCGCTGCTGACTCAGCCTGCGGTTGCCTCGCTTTACGGGTGGCTGGCGTTTGGCGAGGTGCTGAGCGCGATGGACATTATCGGGATGGTGCTGGTCGGTGCGGCACTGGCGGTCAGCCGGGCGCGGGCCTAGCCGGACATCGCCTGAACGCTGCGATAGCGCGCTTCGACCAGATCGAAATCGGGGCCGGTCAGTGCCTTTTGCGCCTGTTCGAACAGCAGGTCGGCTTCCTGCATGAGCTGGCTGCGGCGGGTTTCGTTGTCAATCACTCGTGCGGTGTTCGCGATCGTTTCCAGCGCAACGCTCGCAGCCAACGGGCTTGTCGCCACACCGCTTCGCATCGAGCCGAATCCGCGCCCGACATAATGGCTGAACGATGTGTGTAGCCGGATCACGCGGGAATCGGCATCATCGGGCTGCTTGTGGTTCAGGCTGCGTTGCCCCAGTTCAGCGGTCGCTGCGCCCAGCCAATGCAGGGCCGTGATGGCGGTGAACGGGTCATTGATGCCCGGCGACAGCGCCCGCAGTCCGATCTCGACCAGTTCATCGATCAGGAAGCGCAAATCCTGATCCGACGTTCGCATCCCGCCCAGCGCGAAGGCAGAGCGTGCCTCGTTCTGATCGAACGATCCGCCTTCAGGTCCATCGTCAGACCGCCAGTGTGCCAGCACCATTCCGGGGTGCAGGAAATCTCCGGTTCGGCAGGCGAGACTGATGCGACCACCGCTTTCGCGCGCCACATCTTCCAGCTGACCGAAGCTGATCGACTGGACATAGCCTGCAAAATGCGCCGTGATCGGTTGGCCCGAGAACGCACCTTCGCTGACGATTGCTCCGTTCTTGTCGGGGTAAATCTCGTCGATGTCATGGATCAGACGTCTGCCGATATTTTCCAGCACGGTGTTGATCCGGATCGAGGCGGGAATGTGATGCAGGAAATAGACCAGCGTGCCGACTGCAACAACGATGAGGATATACGAAACGAAGAGCGAGAAGTTGGGAACGAAGGACGACAGCTCGATGCTGTCTCCCCCGACACCGGTCGTCACGGCACCTTCGTGGCGAATGGTCCGCAGCACGTTCACGCAGAAGACAAAAGTGCTGATGAACACGGCTAGGCTGAGCTTGTTGCCGCGATCCTCCATGAAATTGTTGAGCAGGCGGGGGCCATAGGTGCCGCTGGCATAGGCGACAGCCGCAATCGTGATCGAAAACACCGTGGAAGCGACCCCGAGCATGGCGCCCGCAACCAGCCCGAGAATGTCGGAGGCACTGTCCGGCCCCGACAACTCGATGATACCGAGTTCGCCCAGCCAGGCGGTGTTGCTGTTGCGGTCGAGCGACAAGGTTGCGCTAGAGAGGATGAAGGCGCCGATCGCGAAGACAGCCGGGTAGAACCAATAGCTGCCCTTGATGGCCAGCCACAAAACCCTGATGCGCGCCGTCATTCCATTGCCCCGTTGAATATGTCGCGCTGCACCACGGTTCGCACGTTCTGGCGCTGCGTTACCACACAGCCAGACGATGGCTCAAGATTTCGGCAGCGGCGCCCTTAGTCGCCGCTGAAATGGACCTTGCCCAGATCGCCCATGCCGACGGTTCCGCTTGCCATCTCCAGCATTCGGTCAAGGCTGCGCTTGGCTTTCAGGCGGATGCCTTCCTCGATTTCGATCTGCGGCGTCAGGTCGCGCAGGGCGGTGTACATCTTCTCCATCGTGTTCAGCGCCATGTAGGGGCAGATGTTGCACGAACAGTTCCCGTCCGCACCCGGTGCGCCGATGAAGGTCTTGTTCGGCAGCGCCTTTTCCATCTGGTGAATGATGTGCGGCTCGGTCGCGACGATCAGGGTGTCACCTTCGAAATCCTTGGCAAAGGCAAGGATGCCGCTGGTCGAGCCGACGAAGTCGGCGTGGTCGATGATGGTCGGCGGGCATTCGGGGTGCGCGGCCACAGGCGCACCGGGGTGCTTTTCCTTGAGCTTCAGAAGCTCGGTTTCGGAAAAGGCTTCGTGGACGATGCAGACGCCCGGCCACAGCAGCATTTCGCGATTGAACTTGCGGCTCAGGTATCCGCCAAGGTGACGGTCTGGGCCGAAGATGATCTTCTGTTCGGGCGGGATCTGGGCAAGGATCGTCTCGGCGCTGGACGACGTCACGATCACGTCTGACAGGGCTTTCACCTCGGTCGAGCAATTGATGTAGGTCAGCGCGATATGATCGGGGTGCGCTTCGCGAAAGGCGCGGAACTTGTCCGGCGGGCAGCTGTCTTCCAGGCTGCACCCGGCATCCATGTCGGGCAGGATCACGGTCTTCTGGGGGCTGAGGATCTTGGCGGTGTCGGCCATGAACTTCACGCCGCAAAACAGGATCACGTCGGCATCGGTCGCCGCGGCCTTGCGCGACAATTCGAGGCTGTCGCCCACGAAGTCGGCAATGTCCTGAATGTCGGGCGTCTGGTAATAATGCGCGAGGATCACCGCGTTGTGCTCCTTGCGCAAGCGGTTGATCTCAGCCAGCAGATCGGCGCCGGTCGGGTTGCGGGTCAGCAGGCTCATTGGTCAATTCCCGTTGTCTTGGTTGGGGCCGATATAGGGCGCGCAACGCGTTTTTCGAGCGGATTCATTCCTCCGCAAAGCGAACCACGATCCGCGCCGCATCATAGCCGACGACCTGCAACGGCACGGCCAGGTTCTGGCGCACCGCTTCGCGTGCAGCGGTGCGGGCCAGGCTGAGAACTTCGGGGTTTTTTGCAAATGCGGCGGCCTTCTGCTCGGCCACCTGCGAGTTCTTTTCGGACAGCAGCTGCTGCGAACCGCCGGTGTTGAACAGCCCTTCGGTGAACAGCCTCGCCTTGGCCTCGTCAATATTGGGGCGCGAGGTCTGCAATTGCGGCAAGGTCACGGTCAATGTCTGGCTGGCCTCGTCCCAAGCGAAATCATCGCGCTGCATCGCTGACAGATCGAGCCGATAGTCGATGCTCGCCGGCACGATCATCGCCTGGCGCACGCGCCGCACAGGCACGGTGGCGATGGTCTGTTGGTATTCACTTTCGGCCACGACTTCGAACCGGCTGGCGAACACCACAAGGCTGTTCTGCTTTTCAAAGGCGAGCATGGCGCTGGCGACCGGGTCGCCTTCCTCCTGATAGTAGAACGCCCGCCATCCCAGCCACAAGGACAGCGCCGCAAGCAGCGCGATTACGACAATCAGCCACTTTTCGCTGCGCGCCGAAAGCGACCCGCCATCGGCGGTGACCGTGGGCACCACGGAAGGCTGCACCGGAGGCCGTCTCAAATCGTCTGCCATGTCTCGTCCCCCTGTGGCCCGGTCCGCTTTGCCAGCCCGCGCTTTTCCAGATCGATCAGATGCGCGGTGACGCTCATTTCCGCAGCGCCGATCAGGCGCGGGTCGAGGCCCTTGTACATGTCTGGGATGAACCCGCTGACGGGGCGCGGGCGTTCTGTCATCAGGCGCACAATCTGCCCCTCGCGCTGACGGCGGTGGCCGATCATGCCGCGCACCAACTGGCGCGGCTTTTCGATCGCGGCGCCGTGGGCCGAGTGATAGCGCACGTCCTCGCGCGCCATCAGCTTGTCGAGGCTCGCCATGTAATCGCCCATGTCGCCATCGGGCGGGATGACGACGCTGGTCGACCAACCCATCACGTGATCGCCCGTGAACAGCGCGCCGCTTTCTTCGAGCGCGAAGCACAGGTGGTTGGATGTGTGGCCAGGTGTCGCCACAGCCGTCAGCGTCCAGCCGGTGCCACGCATCGCTTCGCCATCGGCCAGCACCCGGTCCGGCGCATAGGTGGGATCGAAGGCCTCGTCCGAGCGCGGACCATCCACCGCCAGCACCAGCGGCGCACAGCCGACGATCGGCGCGCCGGTCTGTTCGGACAGAGGCGCGGCGGCGGGCGAGTGATCGCGGTGGGTGTGGGTGCACATGATCGCAACGATCTTCCGCCCCGCCACGGCGTCCATTATCGCGCTGATATGAGCCGGGTCTTTGGGGCCGGGATCGATCACCGCGCAGTCCGGCCCGTCCGCCATCCCGACGACATAGGTCTGCGTGCCGGTGAAGGTGTAGGGCGAGGGGTTGGGCGCCAGCACGCGGCGCACCAGCGGTTCGACGGCTTCGGCCAGGCCGGTGGGCCAGGGCTGGGGAGGGATCGTGACCATGCCCTTGCATATGGCGAGCGCCATGGCAGATGTCACCCCGCAGAGAGGGATACCGATGGCCGACTACATTCTGGTGCTCGATGAAGGCACCACGTCCACCCGCGCCATGCTGTTCGCCAGCGACGGCATTCTGGTGGCGAGCGCGCAGGCGCCGATCACGCAGCATTACCCCCAGTCCGGCTGGGTCGAGCATGATCCGCAAGAGATCTGGGACAAGACGCTCGCCTGCGCGCAAGAGGTGCTGCCTAAAGCGGGCGGCGCGGCGATGATTGCCGCGATCGGCATCACCAATCAGCGCGAAACCGTGGTGGCATGGGATCGTGCAACGGGCCAGCCGCTGACTAACGCGATCGTCTGGCAGGATCGTCGCACCGAACCATTCTGTGCAGAATTGCGGGAAGCGGGCCATGAGGCGGGGGTGCAGGAGCGCACTGGCCTGCTGCTCGACCCCTATTTCTCCGGCACCAAGATGCGCTGGATGCTCGACAATGTGCCGAAAGTGCGCGGGGCGGCGGACAAGGGCACGCTGGCTTTCGGTACGGTCGAAAGCTGGCTCGTTTACAAGCTGACCGGCGGTGCTGCGCACATTACCGACGCGAGTAATGCCAGCCGGACGTTGCTGATGGGGCTGGAGGATGCCCAGTTCGACGAAGGGCTGTGCGATCTCATCGGCGTGCCGATTTCCGCTCTGCCGGGTGTGGTGGACATGGCCGGGCCGCTGGCCATGACCGATCCGGCCCTGTTCGGCAAAGCGATCCCGATCACCGGGCTGGCGGGCGATCAGCAGGCGGCAACCATTGGTCAGGCGTGTCTCGCGCCGGGTCAAACCAAGGCGACTTATGGGACCGGCGCGTTCGTGCTGACCTGTCAGGGCCGCCGGATCCCGCGCTCGACCAACCGCCTGCTCGGCACGGTGCTGACCCAGATCGAAGGGCAGCGGATCTACGCCATCGAAGGTTCGGTCTTCGTGGCGGGGAGCCTTGTGCAATGGCTCAGGGATTCGCTCGGGATCGTGCAGGTGGCGGAGGAAACCGAGGCCCTGGCCCGTTCCATCCCCGACAGCGGCGGCGTGGTGATCGTGCCCGCGCTATCGGGCCTTGGCGCCCCCCATTGGCAGGCCGACGCGCGCGGCGTGATCGCGGGCCTCAGTTTTTCGAGCGGCAAGGCCGAACTGGCGCGCGCCGCGCTGGAGGCGATGGCGCATCAGACGCATGATCTGTGCGCCGCCTTCACCGCAGACGGCGCGCCGTGGCAGACGCTCAGGATCGATGGCGGCATGGCGTCAAACGACTGGATGGCGCAGGATCTGGCCGACATGCTCGGCGTGACTGTCGAACGACCCGGTTTTGTCGAGACGACCGCGCTTGGCGCGGCAATGCTCGCGGCGTGCGGGGTCGGCATGTACTCCGATCTTGACGCAGCAGCACAGGGGATGCGCGGAAGGCTGGTCAAATTCGAACCGCAAATGGATGCCGCCGTGCGCGATGCGCGGCTGGCGTCGTGGCGTAAGGCCTTGGCGGCCGCCTGAACTAGCCCAAGCGACCCAATTCCCGCCCGAGGCGATCCTGAAAAGCGCGTGCCGGCGAAGCCATTTCGAAGTGCTGGCGCCAGGCCTCGTCAAGACGGGCGATGCGTTGGTGCAGCTTTTCGGTGTCAGCGATCAACGCCTGGGTTTCGGGTTCAAGCAGTGCCAGCTGCTTTTCATCCGAACCACGATCGGGTGGCAGCGCGCCATGCAGGCGCACCTGATTTTCGCTGAGTTCCCCTTGAAACAACGCGCGCTGGTTCAACAGCCAGGCGAGCACATGCATCATTCGGGTGGTGGTCTTGAGCCCCTCAGTCGAGAGCGCCAGGCGCGCAAAGGCGTCTTCGCCTGCCAGCGGCTCGCGCGTCCCGGCCGCAAACACGGCGCGAACGTCATCCGCCAGCACCAGTGCCTCGGTGTACAAAGCCTCGACGATCGGGCGTGAAAGACTGGTGGTTCTAACCATAGTGCGCCGCAAGCTACGCCTCGGCCGCCTGCTGCGCCATATGCCTATGGTTACTTTCCAAGTAATTTTATGCTTTCGTCCCGGCCGGGCACACAAGCCACCTTGCGGCAACCCGGGCGTAAGGGCGATCGGTATCAGGCGATAATATCGGGCAGCAGGGTATCGTTGATGATCGCGATCTGGTCGCGCAGGCGAAGCTTGCGCTTCTTCAGGCGGGCGATCTGGAGCTGATCGGCAGATGCGCTGCCGCGTGCCGCTTCGGTCAGTGCGGCAATCGCGGCGTCCAGATCGCGATGCTCGGTCTTGAGCAACTCAAGATTTTTCCTGAGCTCAAGCTCGGTCATGTTCGCCCCTGCTTCCTTCTCGCAATACGGTTTCGACGCTGCAATCTGCGGCGTGCGCTACCCGTTCTTGGCGCGATTGTGTAGATGGCAGATTGCGATTCCACGGCGCTTTGTCGCAGATCCGATCCTGCGGTTCGTCGCACGTGGACGCAGATGCGACGATTTACGCTTCGTCAGGGCTTTGCAACCTACCGTGTGTGTGGTTTCAATGAAGCCAGCGGCCCGGCCGTTTTGAGTGCCGAGTCGCCTTTTCCGGGGGCATACCCCCGCAAACAGGAGAACGCATAATGGCATCGACCGCAGTGTCTTCCCACCTTAACGCCCTGCAGAACAAGCACGCCGGCCTTGAAGCGCGGCTGCGCGATGAAATGGCACGGCCAATCCCCGATACCGCGACGATCCAGGCGCTTAAGCGGCAGAAATTGCGATTGAAGGAAGAGATCGCTTTGGCCTGACCTGCGCGGTTTATCCAACCAGACGCTCTGAGCGGGCGGTGGGCTGCGGAGGCGGCTTTTGCATTTGTCGTGCGGAATGAATAGACCCTCTGGGATATGTCCGCCGCAGCCTCCGCCCGCCAGATTCTGACACGCCTGACCGAGGTGATGGCTTCGCGCATGCACGCGCAGGGCAAGCTCGATCAGGTGGTCGAGATTATCGGTCAATGTTTGTCGAGCGAGGTCTGCTCGATCTACCTTCTGCGCGAAGGGATGCTCGAACTTTTTGCCACCCGCGGGCTCAACCAGACCGCGGTGCATGTAACCCGCATGGCGATTGGAGAAGGTCTGACCGGCGCGATTGCGCAGAAGGTCGAAACGCTCAATCTGGCCGAGGCGAAGGCCCATCCCGACTTCCTGTATCGCCCCGAAACGGGTGAGGAAAAGTTTCATTCCTTTGCGGGTGTCCCGATCGTCTACCGTGCGCGCGCCGTGGGCGTTCTGTGCGTTCAGCATGTCGAACCGCGTCGCTACGAAGAGGTCGAGATCGAGGCGCTCCAGACCACCGCGATGGTCCTTTCGGAGCTGATCGCCAATGCCGAACTGGTCGATGAAGAAGAAGCGCGTGGGCTGACGCAGGAGCAGACCGGCCCGATGACTCTCACGGGCCTCACGCTCGTCAAGGGGCTGGGCGCCGGGGCTGCCGTCTACCACCAGCCGCGGGTCGAAATCACGCAGGTCATGGCCGATGATACCGAGGCCGAACGGCAGCGCGTCTACCGCGCTTTCGACAAGATGCGAGAGCAAATCGACACGCTCGCCAGTCAAGCCGAATTCGGGGTCGGCGGCGAACATGAAGAGGTGCTCGAAACCTACAAGATGTTTGCCTACGACGAAGGCTGGTCGCGGCGGATCAACGAAGCGATTGACAGCGGCCTAACCGCCGAAGCCGCGATCGAGCGGGTGCAGCAGCACACCCGGATGCGGATGCGCGAGATCGACGATGCGTTGCTGGCAGACCGGATGCACGATCTGGAGGATCTGGCGAACCGGCTTATCAGAATTGTGGCAGGCCAGGTCGGCACGGCGGCATCGCAGGGACTACGGCGGGACACGATTCTGATCGCGCGCAATCTCGGCCCGGCAGAACTGCTTGAATATGACAAGCGCCGGTTGAAGGGCGTGATCCTGGAAGAAGGGTCGCTGACCGCGCATGTCGTCATTGTCGCGCGCGCCATGAACGTGCCGGTGATCGGTCGGACCAAAAGCGTGCGCGCCACGATCCGCGAAGGCGACGAGATCCTGCTGGATGCGACGGCAGGCAACGCCATTATCCGCCCGCTGCCGCAGGTCGCGGACGCATTTCAGGCGCGTTTTGCCAAAAGCCGTGAAAAGCAGGCGGCCTATGCCTCCTTGCGCGATGTCGAGCCTTTCACACGCTGTGGCACCCGCATCCAGGTGATGATGAACGCAGGCCTGCGCGACGATATGAGCGCGCTTGCCATGACCGGCGCGGACGGTGTGGGGCTGTTCCGCACCGAGTTTCAGTTCCTTGTCTCTGCCACGCTGCCGCAGCGGGAACGCCAGACGCGGCTTTACCGTGATGTCCTGGATGCAGCGGGCGACAAGCCCGTGATCTTCCGCACCGTGGATATCGGCGGCGACAAATCCGTGCCCTATCTCGCATCCGAAATCGCCGCACAGGACGAAAACCCTGCAATGGGGTGGCGCGCGCTGCGGCTGGCGCTGGAGCGCGAGGGGCTGATGAAGGTGCAGGCCCGGTCTTTGATGGAAGCGGCGGGCGGGCGGTCGCTTTACGTGATGTTCCCGATGGTCAGCGAACCGTGGGAGTTCGATGCGGCCAAAGCCGTGTTCGACGAACAGCTCATTTACCTGCGGGCACAAAAGAAGCTTGTGCCGGAACGGATTCATTTCGGCGCAATGCTGGAAGTGCCCGCACTGGCCGAGGTTCTCGATCTGCTGTTGCCGCGGCTCAGCTTCCTGTCGATCGGCACCAATGATCTCACCCAGTTCCTGTTTGCCGCCGACCGCGCCAATCCCAAGCTGGCAGAGCGTTACGACTGGCTCAGCCCCTCGATCCTGCGCTTCTTGCGCCGGGTGGTGCAGAACAGCGTGGGAAGCGGCGTTGATATCGGCGTGTGCGGCGAAATGGGTGGTCGTCGGCTGGAGGCGCTCGCCTTGATGGGAATCGGCTATCGTCGCCTTTCGATCACGCCTGCCGCCGTCGGCCCGATCAAGGAATTGGTGCGCAAGGTTGACTTGGCAGAACTGACCGCAGCGATGACGGGCTGGCTGGCCGATCCGGGCCGCAATCTGCGTGCCGAGATCTCGGCATGGGCCGATGCCCGCGATATCGAGTATGATTGATGCTGGCCTTGCGAAGAAGCGTGCGCCGCATGCGCCAGCGTGTTGCCACGACGCTTGACACAAGGCCCGCCAACGGGTGAGTCCCGTTCAAGGACAATTCACGCAATCTCACATATCAAAAGCCTCGCACAGAAGGGGCGGACCCGGGTCATGAACAGCGAAGACATCAACGGCGCCGATAACGCGCAGCACACACCTGTTTCCGGCGCGGGCGCAACCTTGCGGGCAGCGCGAGAGGAACTGCGGTTCGATCTGGCGCATGTCGCGGCCGAAACGCGCATTCCGGTGCGTCATCTCGAAGCGATCGAACAGGGCGATTTCGAAAGCCTGCCCAGCCGCGCTTATGCGATCGGCTTTTCGCGGACCTTTGCCAAGGTCGTCGGCCTTGATCCGGCTGAAATCACTGATGCGGTGCGGGCTGAACTTGCTGATGGATCGATGCGCCGCTCGGCACCGTCTTCCGCGATGGAGCCGGGCGATCCGGCCCGTCTTCCCTCTGCCGGCCTGACCTGGGCGGCGGCCGCTGCGGTGCTCGTGCTGGGTGTGGGGAGCTACGCCTTTTTCAACGCCTATTTTGGCGCCGGAACTGAACCGGGTGCCCTGGACGTGCCCGCGCCTTCCGCCAGCAGCGCGCCGGTTGCAAGCGCGCCCCAAGCGGCGCCTTCCGCTGCGATCAGCGGCCCGGTGGTGCTGACCGCGCTCGAGGAAGGCATCTGGGTGCGGTTGTACGAAGAAGGCGGCGAACGTTTGTTTGAGCGGACAATGGCGCTTGGCGAAACCGTTACCGTCCCTGCAACCGCCACCGATCCGCGTATCAACACCGGGCGGCCAGACGCGCTTTCGATCACGGTCGGCGGACAGCCAGTCGCCAAGATTTCGGATCGCGCCCAAACGATCTCAGGTGTTCAGGTTTCCGCGTCTGCGTTGACAAATCGCACCGAAGCGGTGGCCGATCAGGCAGCCGCAGCGCCGCGCGAACCAGCGACAATCGTGGCCATTACGGCGCACGGTTAACCTTTTTCCCGTTGATTAGGCCCTTTGCCGCACTCGACTTGCGCGCCGGCACAAGGCAGGGATTCGGGATACGTTCATGTGTGCCGCACTACGATCTGCGGCCATAGTTTGGGAGCCACACGCGCCATGACCCCCCTCTTGCGAAATCCCGCCTCAAAAATCCTGCCGCTTCGCCTTGCAGGGGCCATGCTGATGGGCGCTGGCGCCGCCACGATGATCGCGGTGTCTGTCCCTGCCGCCGCGCAGGATACGTCGGCAGAAGCCCGCATCCGCAAGGTCGAGGCCGAAGTTCGCGCCTTGCAGCGCAAGGTGTTTCCGGGCGGTGATGGACGCTTTTTCGAACCGCAGATTGCGCCAGGCACGACAGCGCAGCCCGCGACCACAGTCCAGCCGAGCGCGCCTACGACGACCGCCGTGACCGACATCCTTGTCCGTCTCGATGCGCTCGAAACGCAGCTGCGTGCGCTGACCGCGCGCTCGGAAGAGCAGGCCAACGCGCTGTCCCAGATGGAAATGCGGCTTGCTACGCTGGAAACGGCCGCCAATGCGCCGCTGACCACGCCGTCGGCAAGCGGGTTCCCGGCGCAATCCGTTGCAACGCTGCCTGCGCCTGCCACCGCGGCGCCTGCGGTGCGACAGCCGGCTCAAAACCCACCCACACCCGCGCCCGCCGTCGCCGCACCCAGCGCAACGCGTCTTGCTGCGGTTCAGGCGATCGCCAAGCCGCAGACCACCGATGCGGGCGATGACGAATATTCTTACGGTTTCCGCCTGTGGAATGCAGGATTCTTCCCCGAAGCGCGTCAGCAACTGACCCGCTTTGTCGAACAATATCCCAGCCATGCGCGCATCAGCTTTGGCCGCAACCTGCTGGGCCGCGCCTTCCTTGATGACAACATGCCCGATGAAGCGGCACGGTGGTTCCTGAAAAACTACCAGGCCAACAAGGCAGGGGATCGCGCGCCCGACAGTCTGCTGTATTTGGGCGCATCGATGATCGCGCTGAACGACACGCGCAAGGCTTGCATTGCGCTCGCCGAATTTGCTGAAACCTATCCGCTGGTGGCCACCGGGCGGCTGGCCGACGAATACCGGGTCAACCTCGCCAAGGTGACGTGCAACTGACGCCGGACCCGGCTGCGCGTTTCGCTGCCGATCTTGCGGCGTTATGGCCCACAGATTCGCGCGACGGTCCGTTGGGTCTCGCAGTCTCTGGGGGCCCGGATAGTCTTGCGCTGATGTTGCTCGCCCACGATGCCATGCCGGGCGGCATTGCAGTGTGCAGCATTGATCACGGCCTGCGGGCTGAAGCCGCGGGCGAGGTTGCGCTGGTTGAAAGGATCGCAGGCGAACGCGGCATTCCTTTCAGGGCGATGACCGTCACACCTGGCCCCGGCAATGTGCAGGCACGGGCGCGAGAGGCGCGCTATGCGGCGCTGGCGCGCTGGGCGCAGGATGAGCGGCTGGGCGCCGTCGCGACGGCGCACCACGCCGATGATCAGGCCGAAACCCTGCTTATGCGCCTCAACCGGGCCAGCGGGCTGGCGGGACTTGCGGGGGTGCGAGCACACACTCGGATTGAAGGAAGCGAAATCACGCTGCTGCGCCCGCTGCTGGGCTGGCGCAAGGCAGAACTGACGGCAATCGTGACCGCTGCTGGAATCACGCCCGCCGACGATCCTTCCAACAGCAATCCCGCCTTTGACCGAGCGCGACTGCGCGGCGCTTTGTCCAAGGCCGACTGGCTTGACCCCATTGCGCTGGCAACCAGCGCCGCGCATCTGGCAGAAGCATGGCAGGCGCTCGACTGGTATGCTGAGCTGGACTGGCACGAGATGGTCATGCGGGATGAAGATGCACCGGGCTTCACTTATTGCGCTAACGTGCCGCGCATTATCGCCATCGAAACAATCCTCAGGATCATTCGCGAACTCGGTGGTCATGCCAGCCGCGCTGAGGCCGGGCGGGCGTGGGACCGGCTTTGGGCGGGCGAAAACGCCTCATTGGGCGGCGTGTTGGCACAACCGGGGGTCGAACGAGTCGAGAAGGTCGGCGTGATGATGCGGGTGTGGCGCTTCCGTCCGGAACCGGCACGGGGGTCGCTGAACTAACCCTTTATTACAAGACCTTGTCGCCAAGACCGACCATCTTGCCCCGCGTGATGATGACCTTGTCCCCGCGCTTGGCGGCGGCGAAAAGCTTGGCGGCGAAATCATCGGGCACCCCGATGCAGCCGTGGCTGGCATAGCCGTTCATCACGGGTGATCCGTGGATCGCAATCCCGTCCCACGTCAGCCGCAGCGTGTGGGGCATGGGGGCGTTGTTGTACTTCTCGGAGATATTGTCCTTCTCCTTGGTCAGGATCGGGAAGTTGCCGAGTGGGGTGGGGTGGGCCTGGGTGCCCAGCAGTGCCACGGCGGTTCCGATTTCGTGCCCATCGCGAAAGGCGCTGATGACGCGCGCTTCGAGATCCACCGTGATCACCAGCTTGCCCGCAGCAGGTGCAGTGCTTTCATCCCAGAACCAGTCGCCATAACGGATCGCGCCTTCGACAGGCAGGATCGACTTGATCACGAAGGGATCATTGCTGGCCACGGCCCGAGCGGGGGCAGGCACCGGCAAGGCCGCAGCTTGCGTCACCGGGATCGGCTGGACCACAGGGTTGGCGATCATGCGCACCGCCGGGCCGCGCGGAGCCTCGGGTTCGAAATCGCTGTCCAGCACCGGGGCGGGGACAAGGCTGGGCGCGTCGTCGGCAGTGAGCGGCGGGAGGCCCGCGTAGGTGACCGCAGCATCTTCGCTGTAGCTGACTTCGTTATCGGGATCGATCCGTTCAAAGGCGCCGGACGCCTTGGCGGCAACCGCCTCTGCGGCATTCGCAGCGTCGGCGGCATTGGACTGCGCCGCAACCCCGTAAGGCAGGGCGGCGAGAACGAGGCTGATGGTCAGAGCGCGGATCATGACGCGTGTTATGCCGTGTTAGCGAAAAACTTGCCAGTGGTTAACCATCCTGCGTCCCTTGCGGGGACGGCAGGCGGGCAGGGATTAACGCGCGATCACCCCGAACAGGTCATGCGCGTCGGCATCTTCGATGGTGGCTTCGACAATGTCGCCGGGCGCAAGCGTATCGGGCACGTTGCGCAAGTAGACCGCGCCGTCGATCTCGGGCGCGTCGGCCTGGCTGCGGCCCGTTGCGCCGACATCGCCGTCTTCATCCGCTTCGCCGACCTCGTCGATGATGACCGGAACCGTCCGGCCCACCTTGGCGGCGAGCTTGGCGGCGCTGATCCGCTCGGTCACTTCCATGATCCGCGCGTAGCGTTCTTCCTTCAGGCCTTCCGGCACCTGATCGGGTAAGACATTGGCCGCCGCGCCCTCGACAGGCTCGAACCGGAACGCGCCGACGCGGTCGAGCTGGGCTTCCTCCAGCCAGTCGAGCAGGTAGCGGAAATCCTCTTCGGTTTCACCGGGGAAGCCGACCACGAAGGAGCTGCGGATTGCGATATCAGGGCAGATCGTTCGCCACGACTTGAGCCGCTCGAGCACCTTGGCCTCGTTTGCGGGCCGCCGCATCAGCTTCAGCACCTTCGGGGACGCGTGCTGGAACGGGATGTCGAGATAGGGCGTCAGCAGCCCTTCGGCCATCAGGGGGATGACCTGATCGACATGGGGGTAGGGGTAGACATAATGCAACCGCACCCACGGCGTCTGGCCGTCAGAGGTGCGCAAGGCCCCCAGCTCGCGCGCCAGATCGGTCATGTGTGCGCGTACATCGCGGTCTTTCCACTGGCGGGCTTCGTGGCGGATATCCACCCCGTAGGCGCTGGTGTCCTGCGAGATGATGAGGAGTTCCTTGGTCCCCGCGGCGACCAGCTTCTCCGCCTCGCGCAGGCACGCATCGATCCGGCGGCTCGCCAGCTTGCCGCGCAAATCCGGGATGATGCAGAAGGCGCAGGAGTGATTGCAGCCCTCGGAAATCTTGAGATAGCTGTAATGGCGCGGGGTCAGCTTGATGTCCGGCTGCGGGATCAGGTCGACGAACGGGCCTTGGCTTGGCGGGGCATGGGTGTGCACCGCTTCGACCACCTGTTCGTATTGATGCGCGCCGGTCACCGCCAGCACTTGCGGATGCGCAGCGCGGATCGCGTCGGCTTCCTCGCCGAGGCACCCGGTCACGATGACGCGGCCGTTCTCGGCGATGGCCTCACCAATCGCGGCGAGGCTTTCTTCCTTGGCGCTGTCGAGGAAACCGCAAGTGTTCACCAGCACAATGTCCGCGCCGGTATAGTCCGCAGCAAAGGCATAGCCATCGGCGCGCAAGCGGGTAAGGATCCGTTCGGAATCGACCAGTGCCTTGGGGCAGCCGAGGCTGACCATGCCGATCTTCTTCTGATCGGCCAGGACAGTGGGAGCGATGGTGGACGTCGTGTTCATATGGGCCGCGCCCCTACACGAAGGCGCGACGATGCGCTAGCAGGACGCAAGCGGCGAGGAGAATGTGTCGATGAATGATTTTGCCCTGTGGCCGGTGCTTGCGGGCAGTCTGGCGTTCTTCGCCGTGGGCGCGCTGTGGTATGGCGTGATCTTCGCCCTGCCGTGGCAGCGGGCGGCCGGGCTTTCCAACACCCAGCTCAAAAGCGGGAGCATGCCGCTGATCTTCGGTCTTACCTTCGCCTTTGAAATGCTCATCGCAATGGTGCTGTGGCACCTTGTGGCCCGCACCGATCCGCCGCAGTTCGTGGTGATGATGATGGCGGTGGGCTTTGCGGTTGGCGTTATGATCCCGGCAATCGGGATCAATTATCTGCAACTGCGCAAACCGTTTTCGCTGTTTCTGATCGATGCCGGGCATTTCCTTGTCGGAATGGCAGCGATGGGCGGCGTCTTTGTGTGGTTCAGAGGCTGACTCCGCGTTCACTTCCAGCTGTCGGGATGATTTCGACCAGCACGTCGCCGGGCTGCAGCGTCTGGCATTCCTCCTCCCAGAACCCGATGGCCCGGCCATTGCGATAGACCCGCAGGCCTTGCCCTCCGGTGCTGAGTTCACTGATCGACTTGCCGCATTCCGCTTCGGTGACGACCCGTTCGACCAGTTGCACCCGGCCGCCGACGCTGGCGAGGTCGGCGAGGTAATCGGCGATGTGGGCGCCCTTGACGCTGCCGGCCAGCAACAGGCCGGTGAAGCGGACCGGATTGATGACATTGTTCGCACCGGCCTGCCGGGCGAGGAGTTCATTGTCATCGGCGCGCACCACCACGCTGATCGGCACATCGGGCGCAAGGTGGCGCACGGTCAGCACGATCAGGATCGACGTATCGTCGCGCCCCGCGGAGACGAGCACGCTTTGGGCCCGGTCAATCCGCACCGATTTCAACGTTTCATCGCGGGTGGCATCGGCGGCCATGACATTGACGCCGAGTTTTTCGGCATCGGCCAATCGCTCCTCGGACGGGTCAATCACGACGATGCAGTGCGGATCGACCCCCCGTTCGATCAATTCGCCCACGCTTTGCGAGCCCGAGACGCCGTAGCCTAGCACGACGACATGATCGTCCAGCTGTTCCTGAATGCGAGCCATGCGCCATTTCTCCCAGCTGCGCTTGATGACGAAATCGTAGGCCGCGCCCACGAAGATGAACAGCACCGCGATCCGCACCGGAGTCACGATCAAGGATTCTACCAGCCGCGCGCGGTCCGTTACCGGGGCGATATCGCCAAAGCCGGTGGTGGTGACGCTGATCATGGTGAAATAGACCACATCGAGGAAGCTGATGTCGCCGTCGACATTGTCGACCAGCCCATCGCGGTCCCACCAGTGGATCATGATTACGAGGCCGAGGAGCGACAGCGCCACCCCCAGCCTGATACCCAGATCGCCCCAGACCGGGATCTTGACCTGACGGCGCAGCGGCTGGAACTGGTCAGCCAGCAGCTTCTTGCGCCTGGTCGGGTTGCCGCCCCCCACCCGCTTTGTCGCTGAAGCCATCAGTCGCCGAACCGCTCGGCAAGGATGCCGATGGTGGAATAGTGGGTGAGATCGAGCTGGAGCGGTGTCACCGCGACATAGCCATCCTCGATCGCCTCCAGATCGGTGCCGTGGTCGAGGGTGTGCTCGATCTGGTCGAGCCCGAACCAGAAGTAACGATAACCCCGCGGGTCGCGCCCTTCGATCAGCGTGCCGCGCGCGTAATCGTGGAAGCCCTGCCGCACAACGCGGATGCCTTTGACGGCATCGGGGGCAAGCGCGGGGAAGTTGACGTTGATCAGCGTGCGGTCTGCCATCGGCGCGTCGATCAGCTTGGCCAGCACCTTCGGCCCCCACTCCAGCGCCGCGCCGAAAGGCACCTCGTCACCCATGCCTTCGCGGGCATAGACCTGGCTGAACGCGATCGAGCGAATACCCGCCAACGCGCCCTCGATCGCGGCCGAGACTGTGCCCGAATAGGTGATGTCGTCGGCAAGATTCGCGCCGCGATTTACGCCGGACAGGATGAGGTCGGGCGCATCAGGCATCACAGTGCGCAGCGCCATCATCACCGAGTCGGTGGGCGTGCCGGTGACGGCAAAGCGGCGCTCGCCATAGGTGTTCAGCCGCACGGGCCGGGTCAGCGTGAGCGAATGGCCCGCGCCCGATTGTTCTTCGGAGGGCGCGCAGATCCAGATATCGTCGGAGAACTGGCGGGCGATTTCCTCCAGAACCTTGAGGCCGGGGGCGTGGATGCCGTCGTCATTGGTGAGCAGGATTCTCATTGCGCCACTGTTCCTAACCGTTCGTGCTGACTTAACAAACCGTTCGTCCTGAGCTTGTCGAAGGACTGTACTTCTTTCTTGGCCACCACTGCCTACCCCAAGTAAAGCAGCCCTTCGACAAGCTCAGGGCGAACGGGGTTTAGAGGGGCATGAGAACTTCCAGCCCGCCCATGTAGGGGCGCAAGGACTCAGGCACTGCCACCGACCCATCGGCGTTCTGGTAATTTTCGATCACGGCGACCAGCGTGCGCCCCACCGCAAGGCCGGAGCCGTTGAGGGTGTGGACGAATTCAGTGCGCTTCTCGCCCGCGACGCGGTAGCGGGTGTTCATGCGGCGGGCCTGAAAATCGCCGGTGTTCGAGCACGAGCTGATCTCACGGTAAGCGCCTTGCCCCGGCAGCCAGACCTCCAGATCGAAGGTCTTGCGCGCGCCAAAGCCCATGTCGCCGGTGCACAGCAGCAGCTTGCGATAGGGCAGCCGCAAGCGTTCCAGAATGGTTTCGGCCGCGCGGACCATGCGTTCGTGCTCGGCTTCGCTGTCTTCGGGGCGCACGATGCTGACCAGCTCGCACTTTTCAAATTGGTGCTGGCGGATGAACCCTCGCGTATCGCGCCCCGCCGCGCCCGCTTCGGAGCGGAAGCACAGCGTCAGCGCAGTGAGGCGCATGGGGAGGGCGGCCTCGTCGATCAGCTCGCCCATGACGCTGGCGGTGAGGCTGACTTCGCTCGTGGGGATGAGCCAGCGATCATCTGTGGTGCGAAACGAATCCTCGGCAAACTTGGGCAGCTTGTCCGTGCCATACATGGCCTCGTCCCTGACCAACACCGGCGGGTTGCATTCGACGTAGGCGTGTTCGCCGGTCTGCACATCGAGCATGAACTGCCCGAGCGCGCGGTGCAGCCTTGCCATCGCGCCGCGCAGAAAGGTGAAGCGCGCGCCTGAGAGCCGCGTTCCGGTCTCGAAATCCATGCCCAAAGCCGGCGCAATGTCGGCGTGTTCGCGGGGGGTGAAGTCAAAGGCGCGCAGGCTGCCCCAGCGGGCGACCTCGACATTCTCCTCCTCGCCCGCGCCCTCGGGGACATCGGCGGCGGGCAGGTTGGGGATGATCTCCAGCTTCTCTTTCAGCTTTGTCGCTAATTCATCGGCGCGCGCTTCCAGTGCGGGCATCTCGTCTTTCAACGCCGCGACTTCGGCCTTCAGCGCCTCGGCGGCGTCACGCTCGCCCTTGGCCATCGCGGCGCCGATCAGCTTCGACGCTTCGTTGCGGCGCGATTGCGCGACCTGCACCTTGGTCGTCACCGCGCGGCGCTCTTCATCGAGCGCGATCAGGTCGGCGGCCTGCGGTTCCAGCCCGCGCCGCGCCAGCGCCGCATCGAAAGCTTCGGGATTGTCTCGGATAAAACGAATGTCGTGCATGGGCCGCGCTATGCCCGCTTGGTCTTTCCAAGGAAAGGGAGAAAGGGGCGGCCGCGAGACGGGAGAGGCCGCCGCCCCTTCGGAGAGTCAGGTGCTAAAAGTTGACCTGCGCGGTCACGAACACGCGGCGCGGATCGCCATAGAACCCGGTCAGCGTGCCTTCACGGCCCAGCGTGGGGACGAACGGCGTGCCCGGCGGGAAACCGCCTGCCACGAAGTTATAGCCCGCGACGATATATTCCTTGTCGAACAGGTTCTTGCCGTGGACCCCGATCGAGAACAGTCCGCTATCGACGGTGTAGACGATGCTGGCATCCACCAGCACGAAGCCATCCTGATCAAGGAACGGGTTGGGCACTTCAAACTGGCTGGCATCCGACCGCAGCGAGGCAAGGCCGATGAAATCCATCATGCCTCCGCCCACCGGAAGACCCATGTTAAAGCCCATGTGCGCGGTGATGTCGGGCGTGTTCTGGAACACCCGCTCGTCCGCCACGTCGCGGCCGAAATTGTCGATGAAGGTGTTGAACTTGGCATCCAGCACGCCGAGCGACCAGTTGACGCTGAACCGGCTGCCTGCGCCCGCGAAATCTTGGCCGACCAGCGCGTTGCCTTCAAACTCGATGCCGTTGACATCGGCGGAGGCTGCGTTGGAGGTGATGCCGATAAAGGCGTCGTTGGTGCCGTCGCCATTGCTGTCGAACCCGACCGATCCGGGGATCTGCACATTGTCGTATTGGCCAAGGAAGCCGGCAAGGCTGATGTTCAGACGGTTGTCGAGCAGCGACGCCTTCCAGCCGATTTCATAGCTATCGACCGTTTCCGGCTCAAAGCTCATGAAGTCGAACACCTCATCCGCCGTGCACGCGCCGCCGGTCGGGTTGCGGCAGGCCGTGGTCAGCCCGCGCGGATCGAAGCCGCCGCCCTTGAAGCCCTGCGAATAGGTGAAATAGAGGTTGTGATCGCGGTTCGGCTGCCAGCTGATCGAAGCGCGCGGATTGAAATCCTTGAAGGTGGCGCTGCCGTTAAAGTTGCTGGTCACGGCCAGCGGCACGCCTGAACCGCCGAAAATGTCCGAATAACCGCCAAGGAAGGTGGTGCGCAGCACCTGGCTGGTGCGCTTGTCATTGGTATAACGCCCACCCACCGATACGCTGATGGTGTCGGAAAGATCGTAAGTGAAATCGCCGAACACCGACCAGGTCTTGGTGTTCACATCGCCCAAGGTCTGCGCGTTGAGGCCCGCGACCGTGGTGAACAGCGCCACGTCGAAAGCGGTGAAGGCGTTGGCATCGAGGTAATAGAACCCGAACACGCCGGACAGCCTGTCACCTTCATACAGAAGCTGCAGTTCCTGGCTGAGCTGATCGTTTTCATAGATCGCCGGCACATCGAGATCGACCACTTCGAGGCTGTCAAAATCGATCGGCGAGGTTGAGGCATCCTCGCGGTAGCCGGTGATCGACTTGAAGGTCAGTGTGTCGCTGAGCTCGATGGCGACATTGAGCGCGCCGCCATAGGCTTCAACTTCCTGATCCACGATGTTCAGGCCTGCGCGGGTGTCGAACACATCGTCCAGCACCGGCTGATTGCTGACGAGGCTGGTGATGAAGCGGTGGCCCTGACGCGCTTCGGAATCGTCCTTCACGTAATCGCCGGACAGACGCACGAACACCGGCCCATTGTCGAATTCGATGGTGCCGCGCGCGGCCCACACGTCCTTGTTATAGTTTTCTGTGCCCAGCGTCAGGTTCTCGCCAAATCCGCCGCGCGAAAGCCGTGCGCCGCTGGCACCGATCTTGAGGCTGTCAGTGATCGGGGTCGAGGCGGTGACGATCAGGTCGGCCTGATCGTAGGAACCATAGGTGCCGCGCACCTTGACGCGGGTTTCGTCGGGCAATTTGGCCGTCACATACTTGATCGCGCCGCCGATGGTGTTTCGGCCATAAAGCGTGCCCTGCGGCCCGCGCAGCACTTCGATGCGTTCGACATCATAGACATCGAGCACGGCGGCCTGCGGGCGGTTGAGATAGACGTCATCGACGTAAAGACCGACGCCCGCTTCGAACCCGGCGACCGGATCCTGCTGGCCGACGCCGCGAATGAAGGCCGACAGGGTCGTATTGGTGCCCCGGCTGACTTCGAGCGTGATGTTGGGAATCTGCTGCGCGATTTGTGTCAGATCCTGCACGCCTTGCTTGACCAGATCCTCACCCGAAAGGGCCGTGACGGAAAGCGGCACGTCGATCAGACGCTCTTCGCGGCGGCGAGCAGTGACGAAGATCACGTTTTCGTCAGCTTCGGCGGCGGCCGCAGACTCGTCGGTTGCCGGTTGGGCGCTGTCCTGCGCGGCGAGCGGCATGGCGAAGGTGGCAAGTCCGGCGCATCCGGCCAGCAACAAGGCACGCGTGCATAGCGAAGTGTTCATGGGGTTTTCCTCTCCTGTTTTTATATGAGAGGACTGATATTGAAAGTTGAACCACCTTTCAAGTTTAGACTTGTATGGCCATCATGTGCCGCCTACCGAAAGCGCGGAGGGAGTCACTGATGGGCAACACTCAAGGCAGTGCGGCAAAGCGCGCCGAAGCGGCGTGCGGCGATGCGAAGGTGCCGCGCACCGAGCGGGGGCGGCGGACCTTGCGCAAACTGCTCGACGCAGCGGCAGAGGAGTTCGGCGAAAAGGGCTTTCACGAAGCTTCGGTCAGCTCGATCACGCGGCGTGCGGGCGTGGCGCTGGGCAGTTTCTACACCTATTTCGACAGCAAGGACGCGCTGTTCCGCGCTTTGGTTGCCGACATGAGCGAGAAGGTGCGCACCAGCGCGCGTTCGGCGCTGAGCGACGGGATGAGCGCGCTCGAAATCGAACGGGCGGCGCTGACAGCGTTCCTGCGCTTCGCAGCCGAGCACAAGGAAGTTTACCGCATCATCGACGAAGCCGAATTCGTCGACCCGGCCAGCTACCGGGCGCATTATGAAACCATCGCTCAGCGTATTGCCGAACGTCTGCGCGCTGGGGCCGCACAAGGCGAGTTTCGCGGCGGGTTGGGCGAACTGGAGGCTTGGGCCGTGATGGGGATGAATGTGTTTGTCGGTCTGCGCTATGTGGTGTGGGGCGGGGCGGAAATGGCTCCCGAAGACCTTGCGGCCGGGATCAATTGCTTGCTCGCGGAGGGCGTGATGAAACGCTGAGATTGAGAGGCAGGCTGTTGATGTCCACAGGGCGTTGTTGCGAACGAGTCTTATTCGCAAGTCATATTGACTCGCATTCGCAATAAGAACATCAGGCTGGTGTTCCCTCGATCACCAGCAGGAAGTGTCTCGCTTGTCTTTCATCAACAAACTCACCCTTTCCACCGCTCCACTCGCTTTGCTTGCTTATCCGGCTGCAGCCGAAAGCCTGCCCGCCGAGGCGGTGTCCGAGGCCGAAGTTCAACAGCAAACCGGCCGCATAACCGTTACCGCTACCCGCACCCCAGTGTTGCAGGAGGAGGCCCCGGCGAGCGTCACGGTCATCACGGATCAGGACATCGCCGATCAGCTGGCCACCGATATCAAGGATCTCACCCGGTTCGAGCCGGGCGTATCGGTCCGCCGTGCACCGGCCCGCTTCGGCGCGGCGATCGGCGCGACAGGACGCGCGCGCAACGAGGGGTTCACCGTGCGCGGGATCGGCGGGAACCGGGTGCTGGTGCAGGTCGACGGTATCCGGTCACCGCAGGGCTTCAGTTTCGGCCCACAAGACGCAGGACGAGGGGGTTTCGCCGATGTGAGGCTGGTAAAGCGGGTCGAAATCCTGCGCGGCCCCGCCTCCGCGCTTTATGGTTCGGACGGGTTGGCTGGCGCCATCAGCTTCGTGACTGCCGATCCGGTCGATCTGATCGCCGACGCCACCCTGGGCGGCTTTGTCACGTCGCAATATTCCGGCGACGACAATGAATTCGTCCAGACCGCCACCCTCACCGGGCAAACCGGCAAGCTGTCTGCGATGCTGGCCTACACCCATCGCGACTTCAACGAACTGGATAATCAGGGGACGGTCGAAGGCACCGGTTCCGCCCGCACCGCGCCCAACCCGCAGGACGGGCGAAGCAACGCCGTGCTCGGCAAGCTGGTCTGGAACGATGGATCGCACCGCATCCGCCTCACCGGCGAATATCTTGGCAGCGCGGTAGAGACGGAGGTGCTTACCGGTCTTGGCCCTGCCTTCACCTTCGGTCCGAACCCGGTTTGGACCGTCGACGGCCTAAACGCCCGAGACACCACGGAACGCATGCGTGCCTCGGCCGACTGGACCTATGACGGTGCGGCCCAGGACGTGATCGAATATGCCTTCCTGTCAGCTTTTTGGCAGGACACCGAAGATCGCCAATTCGCCCTGGAGGAGCGCACGACGCTCACCGCTACCCCGGCGCCCGACCGCGAGCGGCTCAACACCTTTGAAAACCAAGTGTACGGCTTGGCGGGGGAAGCGCGTTCGGGCTTCGACCTTGCGGCGATGCGCCACCGGGTTGCCATCGGCGGTGATGTGAGCTGGACCCGCCAGCAAGGCTTGCGCGGCGGCACGGTGCCGGGTCGCAGCGAAAGCTTTCCCACCCGCGCCTTTCCGGCAACCGACTTCACCTTGGGCGGATTGTTCGTCGCAGACGAGATTGCCCTGCTTGACGGCGCGTTGACGCTGTTCCCGGCGCTTCGCTTCGACTTCTACGACCTTGACCCGACTGACGATCCGCTGTTGCCGGCCTTCACCGCTTCGGGCCAAAGTGACAGTCGCCTTTCGCCCAAATTGGGTGTGACTGTGAAGCTCACACCGGATGTGATCCTGTTTGGCAATTACGCGCAAGGCTTCCTTGCGCCCACGCCGAGCCAGGTGAACAACGTTTTCGAATTCATCGCCGGCGGCTACACTTCGGTTCCCAACCCCGATTTGAAGGCCGAAACCAGCGAGAGCTGGGAGGTCGGCGCGCGGTATGTGACCGGTATCTTCTCGTTTCAGGTGACAGGCTTCAAGGGCGATTACGACAGCTTCATCAGTCAGCAGGTGGTGGGCGGCAGCTTCACCCCGCAAAACCCGGCGATTTTCCAATTTGTCAATTTCGACGCGGTGAAAATCGAAGGGCTGGAGGCCCGCGGTGAAGTGCAGTTGGACAGTGGCTGGAATGCCCGGATCGCGATGGCTTACGCCGATGGAAATGTCATCGCGCCGGACGGCAGCCGGGCACCGCTCGATACGATTGATCCGTTCAACATGGTCGCAGGGGTTGGTTATCGCGCGCCTTCCGGCCGGTTTGGTGGCGAGATGATCGTGACCCACAATGCCCGCAAGGGCGCCGACGCGTTGGAGCGTGCGGCCGACGGCAGTGATCTGCTGGTGCGGCCTGCGTCCTCCACCATCCTCGCTCTGACAGCCTTCTACGCCGTGACCGACCGTCTGAAGCTGCACGCAGGCGTCTTCAACCTCACCGACGAGGCCTACACCTTGTGGTCCGATGTGCGCGGCCTTTCCGTCAATGACGCCGGAATTGCCGATGCCTTCACGCGGCCGGGTCGCAACCTCAGCCTTTCGGCCAGCTACAGTTTCTGAATCCCAAGGAGGACACCCATGAACAGATTGACCCGCACCGTGCTTGCATCCGGCCTTGCCGCGCTGACCCTGGCCGTTGCGCCTTCCCCAGCGTTGGCCGATGGCCCGATCGTGCAAACGCAGGAGGCTGCCAAGGCGGCATTCGCCGAGGATCGCGAGACCATCCTTGCGATGGCAGGCGATTTCAAAGTCACCTTCGATATGCAGGAAGCGACGCCCTGGATGGCGGGCTACATCCCGCTTGAACGCAAGATTTCAGGCGGATACGAAAGTGTCCGTGTAATTGAGGATACCGGCACCCGCATCGTGCTCCAGCATCTGCTGGTGACCGGCGACGCGGCCAACCCCTATGTCGTCAAGCATTGGCGGCAGGGCTGGGAATTTCAGCCTGAAGGAATCCTGGCCTACAAAGGCGGCGAACTTTGGGAGATGACGCCCGTCCCGGAAAAGATGCGTGCGGGACGCTGGTCGCAGACGGTCTATCAGGTCGATGACAGCCCGCGTTATGCCGGGTGGGGTGAATGGGAAACGACGCAAGGCATTCGCCGCTGGCGATCGAACTGGACCGCGCGCCCGCTGGCCCGGCGCGATGCGGTGCGCAATCCGGTTTACGATCACTACATGGGCATCAACCGCCATCAGTTGACGCCAACGGGCTGGATCCATTGGCAGGACAATACCAAGATGATCGCGCCCAAGGCGGGGGATGGTGATGCACAGCCTGTCGTCCAGGAATATGTGCTGAACACCTATGAGCGTTTCAACGGCTACAACGTCGCTGCAGCCGAGGACTATTGGGACAAGACCAAGGGCTACTGGAACGCCGTGCGGGCCAAGTGGGACGAGGTTGCCAAAGCCAACGGGGGTATCCGCATCGCGCAGGAGCCGAGCGCGGGCACGACCATTGCAAGCGAGCTCATGCTCCTTGCCGATGCGATCAAGGACGGCAAGGAGACGCCCGAAAACGCCCGCGACAAGGCACTGGCGCTGATTGCAGACAACACGTCGGGCAAGGGCGGCTAGGCAGCGATCCTTTTTCGGCTGGCGGGGCAATGCACGGTCGTTCCCCGCCGGCTGCCTTGTGGGGCGGATGGCTGGACGCTAGAGCGGCGATCATGATCCTTGTCATAAATGCCCTTGATGATGCCGCGCACCTCGCTGCCATCAGCGAACGGATCGCCATGCTCGATTGGCGTGACGGGCGCGAGACAGCGGGGAAAGTCGCGCGCGAGGTCAAGCGTAACGAACAGGCCGCAATGGACAGCGCCGCGGGCCGGGCGTTGCAGGACGAACTGTTCCGGGTGGTCGCGGATCATCCGGTGGTGACAGCCGCCGCGCAGCCGCGCCGCTTTTCGCCCGTCATCATCAGCCGGACAGGCGCGGGCGGCAAGTATGGCGCGCATGTCGACAATGCGCTGATGGGCCGGGGCAACCGGCGCCTGCGAACCGATCTGTCTTTCACCCTCTTCCTGACCCCGCCCAGCGAATATGAAGGCGGCGAGTTGGTGATCCATGCCGCGGGCATGACGCAGGAGTTGAAGGGCGAGGCGGGCTATCTGGTGCTCTACCCATCGGGCAGCATCCACGAGGTGAAGCCGGTCACACGCGGCACGCGGATCGTGTGCATCGGCTGGATCGAGAGCACGGTCGCCGATCAGGGGCAGCGCGAGATGCTGTTCGATCTCGAAAACCTGCGCACCGCCTTGCGCCAGACATTGCCCCATCAATCGGCCGAATTGCTAACCTTGGACAAGACCATTGCCAACCTATTGCGGATGTGGGCGCGGTCCTGAAACCTTGGGGGCGGCGAGCTTCTTGGCCTTGATGGTGAAGATGAGAATCAGGCTCACGCCAATCACGCTTGGCCCGGCCCAGATGGCCGGGTTGAAGACCTGTTCGGGGACCATCCGGATCAACCCGACCGACAGGAACGCGGTATAGGCCGAGATGCCCATGCCGATCAGCGCGCGGAAGTGCTCCCCGATATAGGTGGCGCGCAGCGGATCGACCTTGCGCCAGATGTAGCGTTGCTGGATCAGCATCGCCGCAATGCCGATGAACGCGACCAGCATCATCAGCGGATGCCCCACCATAAAGCCATAAATGCCGCACCACGCCCCCGAAACGACGGCTGCGGCGATCACAGCCTGATAGCGCAGGCTGCGCAGTTTGCGCCGGTCGCGCGAATGGCGCACCACGGCCAGCCCGTAATCGACAAACCCGATGGTGAGGATGCCGAGATACAGCATCATCCACCCGAACAACCCGTCGAACAGCGCGCGGTCGATCACTTCAGGGTGCCGCTGCTCCGGTCCGTAGAGCGATAGCAGCGCCATGGCGATGGCCAGCGTGCCTGCACCCAGAAAGCCGTAGCACGCTGCCCGACCCCACCTGCGGTGATTGGCAGCGCCCTTGCGGGTCACGATCGGCCCCCAGAACGCCGTCAGTCCCACTGCGCCGGTGACGACATGGAGGACAACAAGGATTTCGAACAGCGCCATCGCCGTCAGGATGACACAATCGCGCCCTCTGGCCTAGTGTCTGTCACCGCAACCGCGACGGCGCGATCAGCACTGCGTTGGCGATCATCAGGTCCAGCCCTTCGAGATAGGCGCGGGCCGAGGGGTCATGCGCGAAGCCGATCACAAGCCCGCGTCCGTGTGGCTGCGCCATGAGGTAGGGCTTGTAAGCCAGTTGCCGCCGGTTCTCGTCCCAGACATAGCCGCTGGCGATGAGGTTGCCCGGCGCGGCGAAGCGCAGCACGTTGATCCCCTTCGCCCGGTCAAGCGGGGTGAAGATCTGCGTCCCCGTGGCCAGCACCACCGCGCCGTTATCGTAGCCTGCGGAAAGGAAGTGGTCGGGCTCACCCACCACATTCAGCAGCGCGCCCGGCAGGGTATCGGGCAGAGCGGCTTGGTCCTTGATCGCGTCGCGGTATTCAGCATCGGTGGTGATGGCCAGCCCTTCGGCCAAGTCGTCTGTCTCCTCGCCGGTTTCGATAGGCTCACGGCCCAACGCGGCTTCGCGCTTCACCGCCAGCAAGGGCGAGTCCCCGCTGCTGAAGGTTTCGAGGCTTTCTCCGATCGCTACCAGCACGCCGCCACGCTGGACGAAGCTGCGCATGGCCCGTAGGCCGGTGTCACCCAGCACACCGGCCGGATTGCCCTCAGGCACGAGCACAACGTCGTAATCAGTCAGATCAGCGCGGCCCAGACGGCTGGTGCGGATCGGCGTCACTGGCAATCCGAGCCGTTGTTCGAGCACATAGCGCATGGCCCCGGCGCTCAATTGCGAAACGCCGTCGTCCCACGCCACGGCGACCCGCGGCAAGGTCAGCCGCACGAAATGCTCGCTGCCAAGGTTTGGCCCCTTATCTACCCAGCCGCTTTCCAGCGCCACCGTATGCGCGCCCACATCGCGGGCCAGCGCGACGAGCCGAGCCATTTTCTCCGGGGTGTTCGAACCCGCCGGGAACACGACCGTGCCACGGGGGAAATCGCGTCCGCCGGTCGTGAAGGCCCGGTCTGTCGCCCGCCCGTCGATGCCATCACGCAGCGCCAGCGCGACAAGCCGCGCTTGCCCGCTATCGTTCCACGGCACGGCTATGGCAAAGTCACCGGCGCCCTCTGTCCTGGCAGCAATCGGCGCATCGGCGTTAATTTCATCCCCAGCGACAACCGCGTTGCACAGCGCCACGTCGACCCCCGCCATCGGGCCGACCGACCAGGCGGTGACATCGTAAAGCTCGTGCGGCAGATCGACCGACCGGCGGCGCTCCTGCTCGGCGAGAAAATCGGGCGGCAGCGGCGTATCGCGGTCTAGCAGGCTGCGCACCAGCCGCGCAGCGGGCTGCGCTTGCGGCACGGCGAGATAGCCCGCGGGGTAAGACTTGCCGCAGATGGTCGCGCTGCTGTCACGCCGCAGCACCGTGATGCCCTGCTGGGCAAGCCGCCGCCCCAACCGTTCGGCATTCCAGCGGCGTTCGGCCAGATCGATCACATAGGTGCCGCGCCCGGCGCTGCCGCTGGCATTGCCGCTGCGATAGGCAGCAAAGTCGGACAGGAACTTCTGCGGGTTATCGGCGACCGCCGACGCCGTGGCGAGGCTGGTGGTGAAGTGATTTTCGATCCCGTCGGCATAGGTCAATTCGGTCCCGTCGCGCCGCGCGAACACGAGCCCGCGCGCTGATCCCTGTTCATACGTGCTGCCGATCGCGCCCTGGTGCGCGTTCCAGGTATCGCCGTAACCGGGATAGAACAGGTCATAGACCTCGCGGGTGAAATAAGGCTCGCCCCGCGCATCAAAAGCGGCGGCGTTGTAACGCCCGATCAATTCATAAGCCCGGATCTGCGCAGCCGAGAGGTTGGGGTTGAAGGGCTGGGCTGCGGGCGAGAAAAAGTAGCTCTCGTCGCCGCCCATTTCATGCAGGTCGACGACCACGACCGGGTTCCATTGACCGATCGCAGCGACCTTGCCGCGGGTCTCGGGCTGGGACAGCGTGAACCAGTCACGATTCAAATCGAACATGTAGTGGTTGACCCGGCCCGAAGGCCACGGTTCATCATGCTCGGCCGCCTGCCGGTCGGCGGCGGGGGCGATGCCGGTCGAGGCGAGAAAATTGTTCACGAACCGCGCGCGTCCATCGGGGTTCTGCATCGGGTCGATGACCACGATGGTATTGGCCATGATCTTGTCCGCACGCGGATCACCGTCGGCTGCAAGCAGGTGATACGCGGTCATCAGCGCCGCATCGGTCGAGGAAATCTCGTTACCGTGGACGCCATATGCCAGCCAGGTCACCGGAAGGGCCGAGCCATTCCCTGCGCGCCCGGCGGCGATCGTGGCCATGTCGGCGCGGATCGCTTCGAGCCGGTTCATGTTGGCGGGCGCCGACAGGACGAGGTAATAGAGCGGGCGCCCCTCCCAGCTCTCCGCATATTGCACCAGCCGCGCCCGATCCGGCGCAGCCTCTGCCAGCGCTTTGAGGTACGCGTAGGTCTGGTCGGGCGATGTAATGCGTGTGCCCGGCGCATGGCCAACAGTCTGGGTCAGCGTCGGGATCACGGCATCGAACGCGGCTTCGATAAAGGACTGCGCAGCGGCGGGTTGGCCCGCACCGATCAGAGCCGCCATCAGAATAAGGCACTGGCCCCGAATTTTTTTGCGCATCACAAACCTCGCTTGATCGCCCGAAAGCGCGGATCATAAGCCTTGCCGCGAAGATCGCAGCCCGGTCAAGACAGGAGGGGTAAATGACGCAAAAGCCGCAATCAGCGCGTCCGGTGTTCAGACCATTTCCACGAACCGCAAAGGGGGGGAAATGGTGGGCGCGACAGGGATTGAACCTGTGACCCCACCCGTGTGAAGGGTGTGCTCTACCGCTGAGCTACGCGCCCGTCTCGGGAACCTTATGGTCCGGACAGGGGGGCGCCTTTAATTGGGCCTTGCGCGCTTGGCAAGCGCTGGCGGCGTATCGGCGTGCGATTTCGTCCCCGCTCAGTTCCCGCCAAACCACGTGAGCAGCGCCAGCACGCCCGTTCGATGCCTGTTCGCGGTGGCAGGCGGGGCTGAGCTTGCGGGGCATTCGGCGCAGAAGGCCTGCACGCCGCGGGTTCCCAGCAAGCGTTCGGCATCGCGGGCCACCCGCGCGCCCAGGTGCTCGCTGCGGGCTGCGGTCATGGCAAACAGATCGCCGTTGTGCACGGCCGGCGCGCGTTCCGTCTGGCTGGTGACGATCTGGCGGATGAGCGAATCGTAATTTTGATCTTGCTCGCCAAGAAAGACCGCGTGCCAATCGCCATCCTTGGCCCCGGCCTTGCCAGCCGCCCAGGCCAGCGCGGCATCGAGCCCGCCGAACTCATCTACAAGACCGATCTGGCGTGCTGTCCCGCCATCCCAGACACGGCCCTGCGCAATGCCGTCAACCTGTCCTACCGACATCCCGCGCCCCTTGGCGACGAGGGTGAGGAAGTCTGTGTAGGTGCCGCTGATCGTTGTCTGCAGCAGCGAATCGATGGCCGGAGTAAAGCCGCCGATCAGGTCGGGCTGACCGGACAGCGGGGTCGTACTGAAGCCATCGGCGTTCACGCCCAGCTCTGCTGCAGCCTGCTCGAATGTCGGGATCACGGCGAACACGCCGATTGAGCCTGTTATCGTATCGGGCTCGGCGAAGATGCGGTCGCTCGACATCGCGACCCAATAGCCGCCGCTCGCCGCGACATTGGCGAAGGACACGGCCACCGGAATCTTGCGATCGCGATGACGCTGGATGGCGCGGCGGATTTCTTCGGACGCGGTGGCAGACCCGCCGGGCGAATCGACCCGCACGACAAGGGCAGCAAGATCATCATCGAGCGCCTCGTCGAGCAGATCGGTGATACGCCGCCCTCCGGCGGTTCCGGGACCGGCCTCGCCATCCACGATCTCGCCCGCGATGGTGACCACGCCGATCGCCTTGCCGGGGCGATCATTGCCAAGGCCGGCCAGAAAGGCATCGAATTCGCTGGAGGCATAGCTGCCGGGCAGTTCGCTCCACGGGTCCTTTCCGGCAAGCTCGGCCACTCTCATGCCGAACTGCGTGCGGTCGCCAAGCTTGTCGACCAGACCGGCCGATACAGCCGCTTGCGCCATGTCTCCGCCTGAGCTTTCGATCCAGGCGACCGGATCGCGCGTTACGCGTGCCAGCGCGAGCTTGGGCCGGGCTTTGGCAACATTGGCCTGCCACTCTTCCCACAACGCCCCGTACAGCCCCCCGATATTCTCGCGCGCTTCGTCCGACATCGAGGTGCGCGAGAACGGCTCTACCGCCGATTTGAAGGTGCCTACGCGGTACACGCGGGCATTGACGTTCAGCTTCTCGAGCAGCCCTGCGTAATAAAGCTGATTGCCGCCCGGTCCGGAAATGACGGCCAGACCCTGCGGATCAAGCCACACTTCGCTGGCGTGGGCAGCCAGCAGCATGTGATCGTCAGCATAGCCCATGGCATAGGTCAGCACCGGCTTTTTCGCTGTGCGCAGGCGGTCCATCGCCTCGCCAATGTCCTTGAGGTGCACCTGACCGCCGCCCAGGAAGGTCGTCATGTCGATCACAACAGCCTTGATCCGGTCATCGGCGGCCGCAGCATCCAGTGCGCGCACGACGTCGCGTGCGCGGTATTCGCCGACCGGGGCCGAGCCTGACAGCAACGTGGCGATCGGATTGATCACCGACTTTTCCTCGACCACCGTGCCGTCGAGTTCGATCAGCAAGGCCCCTTCGCGCACTTGGCCGGGATTGGGCCGGGCCGAAAGCAGCGCAAACAGGCCGACGAAAAACAGCAGCATGAACAAAAGCACGAGCCCGTCCTTGATCCCCACCAGGACCTTCCAGACCTTGCCGACAAAACTCATGCATTCGTCCCTTTTTATCGCTCCCATCGGTCTAGGGGCTTTGGCTGGCAACTGCCATCGGAATCCTTACGCGATGGGTTGAGCGACGGATGAGGCTCGACTAGGGGCTTTGGATTGATGGATGCGCGCCAAACTTCACCGGCTTCGGGCCGATTTCCGGCCGGGCGGCTGGCATTTCCGCACCGCGACCTGACCGGCATCGGGCATTTGCAGCGGCACGAAATTCTCTATCTGCTGCACGAGGCCGACCAGTGGGTTGCGCTCAACCGTCAGCGCACCAAGCACAGCGATCTGCTGGCGGGTCTGACGATCATCAACGCCTTCTTTGAAAACTCCACCCGCACGCTGCTGAGCTTCGAGATCGCGGGCAAGCGGCTGGGGGCGGATGTCGTCAACATGCATGCCGCCACATCGAGCGTGAAGAAGGGCGAAACCCTGATCGACACGGCGATCACCCTGAACGCGATGCGCGCCGATGCGATCGTGATCCGGCATGGATCATCCGGCGCAACCGGGCTGATTGCCGACAAGGTCGATTGTCCGGTGCTGAACGCAGGCGATGGCAGCCATGAACACCCGACCCAAGGCCTGCTCGATGCCTTGACCCTGCGCCATGCGCTGGCCGAGCGGGGGGAGGGCGCAGAGGATTTCACCGGGCTCAACGTCGTGATCTGCGGCGATATCCTGCACAGCCGGGTGGCGCGATCGAATATCCTGTGCCTGACCGCAATGGGCGCCAATGTCCGTGTCTGCGCGCCGCCTGCGCTGATGCCGGTCGGGATCGAAGCGATGGGGGTGGAGGTATTTCACCACTTCGACGCTGCCCTGGCAGGCGCTGAGGTAGTGATGATGCTGCGGCTCCAGTCCGAGCGGATGAGCGGGCAGTTCGTCCCTTCGGCGCGCGAATATCGCCGCCTCTACGGGCTGACAGCCAAGCGGCTGGCGCTGGCGGCGCCGAACGCCTTGGTGATGCACCCCGGCCCGATGAACCGCGGGGTCGAAATCGACAGCGAGATCGCCGATCTGGCGGGACGTTCGCTGATCACCCGCCAGGTTGAAATGGGCGTCGCGATCCGCATGGCGTGCCTTGAGATCCTGACCCGCGAAGCGCGCGGTGTGGAGGGGTGGGGGGCATGAAACAGGCAACGCCTATTACCATCATCAACGCGCAATTGGTTGCCCCCGACGGCGTGACGACCGGCGCGCTGCGCTGCGCCGATGGGCTTATCCTTGCGGTTGGCCCCGATGTGGCGGCCAAGGACGGTGACGAGATTGTCGATGCACGCGGCAAGCTGCTGGCGCCCGGTATCGTCGATCTCGGTGTCTTTGCGGTCGACAAGCCGGCGTTCCACTTTGGCGGGATCACCCGCGCGGCCTTGATGCCCGATCAATCCCCGCCGCTCGATCTGCCGAGCCGGGTCAATTTCATCGCCAAGAGCGGCAAGCCCGATCTGTGGGTTCACCCGCTCGCTGCGGCGACACGGGGACTCGAAGGGCGTGAGCTGGCCGAGATCGCGCTGATGCAGGATGCCGGCGCGCGGGGGATCGCCACCGGCCGGCGCTGGATTGCGGATAGCGGCGTGATGCTGCGGCTGTTGCAATATGCCGCCATGCTCGATCTGGTGGTCGTTACCCATGCCGAAGATGGCGGGCTGGCGGGCGAGGCCGCGGCGACCGCTGGCGAAATCGCGACCCGGCTGGGTCTGCCCGCTGCCCCCGCCGAGGCGGAGGCGCTGGCCATTGCGCGGGACATTGCGTTGGCCGAGCTGGCAGGCGCACGGCTGCATATCCGGCAGGTCACGACTGCGCGCGGCTTCGATCTGGTGCGGGATGCCAAGGCGCGTGGGCTTGCCGTCACATGCGGGATCACGCCCGCGCATTTCATGCTGTCCGATCTGGCGACAGCCGATTTCCGCACCTTTACCCGCATTGCGCCGCCTTTGCGCAGCGAGGCTGACCGTCAGGCGGCGTTGGTGGCGATTGGTGACGGCACTGTCGACGTGATCGCCAGCGGCCACGATCCGCGCGGAGCCGAAGACAAGCGCCTGCCCTTTGCCGATGCCGCCCCCGGCATGGCAGGGGCCGAAACGCTGCTGGCGATGGTGCTGGGGCTGGTGCGCGATGGGGTGATCGATACCGCCCGCGCCTTCGACTGCCTCGCGCGCAATCCCGCCCGGCTGCTTGGCGTTCCGGCGGGCGCGCTGGCGACCGGGATGGAGGCGGATCTGGCCCTGATCGACCCGGACGCGCCGTGGATCATCGACCGCCGCAAGATGGAGGCAACCGCTGATAACACCCCGTTTGACCGGCAGGGCGCGCAAGGCCGCGTGCTGGGGCTGTGGAAGGGCGGAGTGCGGCTCGGGGCTTAAAGCCTTGGCCGGGCAGTTTGTTCACGAAGTGCAGACGCGTGCCCGTGTTTTCATGCGGAAACGCAGCCGAACCATTTCCTACATCAGCAATAAAATAACTCCCGAACAGCGCGGTGGCTGTCCGGGAGCGGTCGCTCATTGAAGGTTATCGGCTCGCTTCAGCGGCTGCGCGATGCCACCTGGATGTCACGCTTGACGGCGCCGGTGGGCGGGGTGGTTGCCGCATAGGCAAAGCAGCCACGTCCGGCCGACTTCACCGTGCCGCACATCGACCTTGCGCTCTTGGGGCCAAAGCCCGCTGCGGCAACGCGCCAGAAGGTGCGGCCATTGACCACGGCTTCGCTGATGACGGGCGCGTGACCCTTGAGCTGCGGGAATTTGGCGCTGAGCACCTTCCAGCCGCGCTGGGCTTCGATCTTGCTGTCGTAGGAGCCAAGCTGGACGAGGTGCGAACCTGCGGCCTTGTCACCCATTGCCGGTGCCGATGCCGATGCGGGCGCTGCTGCTGGCGCCATGCGACGCTGCGGGGAAGCGGCGGCAACACGCGTGGCGGCAGGCGCAGCGCGGGCGGGCAATTCCTGAACAACCGGGTTCGAGACATAGCGTACGCCGCTACTTGGCAAGGCGGCTGTGCGGACCGGCTGTTCGGCTGCGGCAAAAGCCTGGGCGACCGTGGCGGGCTGCGCCGCTGCGGCGGCAGAGGCCGGGGCAGGCGTCAGGGCCGGGGCGACCGGTTCGGCCATGGCAAGGGCTGCTTGCGACGGCATCGGCATCTCTGCGGCGGCCATCTGCGTGTCCTGATCCGGATTATTCACCAGCGCCAGTTGCACCGGCTGGCCGCTATCGGCACGCGGGCTGACATCGAGCAGACTGGCGATGCGCTGCTGATATTGTTCGGCCGCGGCCATCGCAGCCCATTGCGACATGCGCGCATCGAGCTGATCGGCAGGCACATCTTCGGCCGCCATCACCCGCGCCGCGCGCCAATTGCCCGCCAGCGCATAGGTATAGGCAAGGTTCTGGCGCAGCTTGGGCGTGGTCGTCTCGGCTGACCGCACAGCGTTCACCAGCACATGCATCCCACGTTCCGGCTGTCCTGCCAGCGCCAGCGCCAGGCCCAGATCGGTCGGGTCGATGGCTTGCGCGTAGTCGTCCAGCGTGGCGGCAGCGACGCGAGGTTCCCCCAGCGCGATTTTGGCGAGCGCATAGCTCAGCACCGTGCGCGGGTTTTCATCCCCCAGATCGAGCGCATCGCCAAAGCTGGTGGCGGCCGAGTTGAATCGTCCCGCTTCCAGATAGGCCGCGCCCAGAAGCGCGCGGTAGCTAGGGTTGCGCGGATCGGCGAGGACGGCGGCCTCGGCGTGGTCGATGGCCTTGGCCACCTGGCCCTTTTGCAGCGCGGTCTGTGCCTTGCTGAAATATTCGTCGGCGCGCGGCGCCGCGTTGGCGGCCATCCCGGCCAAGGTCAGGCCCGCGATGGCGGTGGTGATGGCGAGCGCGAGGCGCGGCGCTGATCGGCTGCCGGTCTTGATGCTGCGGTCCATAATCAATTCCCCTGGTGGTGGTCTTCAGCGTGTGTGGGTCAAAGCGCCGGTCAGTGGCGTTTCATGTGATTGGCGATAACGTCGAGATCGTCATATTCGGCAAGCAGCCGGTCGAGCGCCTCGGTGACGAGCGCCTGGGCGCTGACACCCTGCATGGTCGCGGCAAGGCGCAGTTTGAGATGGCGGTCGGCGTCGAGCCGGAGTGTGAAGGCGGCGCGTCGTCCGGTTTGCGCTGAAGCCGCGCGGGATATGCGAACCGGGGTTGGCAACGCGATCGGGGCCTGCACCTTTACAACAGGTTCGGGCACCGGGGCTGCAACGAGCGGCGCATAGTGCACGCCGGCGTTTTCGCCTTCGTCGCCATAATCTTCGTCTTCGCCGTACCCTTCTTCGTCGAAAGCCTCGCCGTAAACCGGCTCGTCTTCCTCGTCATATTCGGGTTCGTGATCTTCAGGGCCGGTCATCACCGCATCGGCCAGCACGCGTTCTTCCAGGCGGCGTTGCTGACGGCGCACGATCGGGCCGCCTTCCGAAAGGCCGCCGGCGACGAAATCATCGGCCGACACGTCGGCGTTGATCGGGACGATGTCAGCGCCCGAAAGGCGGCTTTCGCCCGCGTCCGAATCGCCCATGTCGTTCCAGCCGAGGTCTTCAAGCTGTTCATCCGCCAGTTTGGCGATGGTCGATTCGTCGGCCACCAGGGGTGCGACCTGCGGACGCATCGCGGGCTTGGCGCCGCCCTTGCGGGCTAGCAGCGACGGGCCGAGCGAAGCAAAACCGGGTTCGGACATGGTTGAATGGCCCCCGCGCTTACTGCGCCACCCGGCGACCGAAGCCCCCGGCCGGACGCGGCACGCCGCCCATCTGCTGCGCTGCGCCATTGGGGGCAGGGGCAAACACGGTGCGGCGGAAATTCTTTTCGAGCCGGTCAGCGATGTAGCGCCATAGGGCGGCGATCTCGGCTGCCGAACGGCTTTCGGCATCGACCTCCATCACGGTGCGGCCATCGATCATCGACGCGGCAAAATCGGTGCGGTGGTGCAACGTGATCGGTGCGACAGTGCCATGCTGCGACAGTGCAACTGCGGCTTCGGAGGTGATCTTGGCCTTCGGCGTCGCTCCATTGACGACGAACACCAGCGGCTTGCCCGCGCGTTCGCACAGATCGACGGTAGCACCCACGGCGCGCAGATCGTGCGGGGAAGGCCGGGTTGGCACCACGATCAGCTCGGCGACCGAAATCACCGACTGGATCGCCATGGTGATGGCAGGAGGCGTATCGATTACGGCGAGCTTGAAGCCCTGCTGGCGCAGCACGGCCAGATCGTTGGAAAGACGCGCGACGGTGGTTTGCGCGAAGGCGGGATACTCCGCCTCGCGTTCGTTCCACCAGTCAGCCAGCGAGCCTTGCGGATCGATGTCGATAAGCACGACCGGGCCAGCGCCTGCGCGCTGCGCCTGAACGGCGAGATGTCCGGACAAGGTGGTTTTGCCCGATCCACCTTTTTGCGATGCCAAAGCGAGTACACGCAACGCTTGGGTCCCCCTGAATTGTTCCGCGTCCGTGCCGCCCTATTGCGACGCCTGACAACGGCTGGATGGACACGGGATCGCAGGATACCCCTAATTTAGGGTTAAAGCCTTTGATCTTAAGGCAGGGGTGTGCGGGGCCATCGGCACCGGCTTGGGCCCCAAGTTAGTCTGCGGCAGGGGCCAGCAACGATTTGCTAACCAACTTTCAGCTAAAAACGGGTACGACGATTTCCTCCGACACCCGGCGAGGCAGGACAGCAATGGCAAGGATCATGACAGCACACGTGGCAGCAGCCGTCTCTCGCATGGCGGCAAGCGGCTTGGGCGCGGCGGCGCTGGCGCTGGGTTCCGCGCCTGCGCTGGCTGACGTCAAGGCCGGGGTTGATGCCTGGAGCGCCGGCGATTTTGCCCGTGCGGTTGCCGAATGGGAAGGCCCGGCGGCAGCGGGTGATCCCGATGCGCTGTTCAATCTTGCGCAGGCCTACCGCCTTGGTCGCGGGGTGGATGTCGACAATGCCCGCGCCCGCGCGTTTTATGAACAGGCCGCCAGCCTGGGCCACGTGAAGGCTGCCGATAATTACGGGCTGATGCTGTTTCAGGAAGGCGAGCAGGAAAAGGCGATGCCGATGATTCGCGCCGCCTCCGATCGCGGCGATCCGCGCGCGCAATATGTGCTGGGCCTGTCGCACTTCAACGCCGATTATGCGCCGCGTGACTGGGTGCGCGCCTATGCGCTGATGACGCTGGCGAACGGCGCGGGCCTGCCGCAGGCCAGCGATGCGCTGGCGCAGATGGACCGTTTCGTGCCGCAGGGGCAGCGCAGTCAGGCCCAGTCGCTCGCCCGCGAGCTGGAAAGCGGGGCGCGCTCGCAACGCTCGGCAGAGCTGGCAGCGGCCGAACTGGCGACGCCGCCGATGGCAGCCGTGCCCGCACCGGTTCCGGTGGTTGCCGCAGTGACCACCCCGGCCGCTCCGGCCGCTCCGGCCGCTCCGGCCGTTGCGGCTGTGACCGCGCCGCCCCAACCCGCAACCCCCAAACCCGCAACATCCGTGCCGCCAACGCGCAAGCAGGGCACCTGGCGGGTGCAGCTTGGCGCCTTCGGCGTGGCGGGCAATGCCGACAGGTTGTGGAACCAGATCGGCAGCAACGCGGCTCTCGCAGGAACGCGCAAGACGCTAGTGCCAAGCGGGAAGCTTACCCGTTTGCTGGCCACCGGATTTGCCAGCGAAGCCGAAGCGCAGCGCGCCTGCGCTGCATTGAAGCGCGAGGGCAAAGCCTGCGTGGTGGCAGGGCAGGGCTGATCCGAAGCAAGGCCGCGCCAAGGGACACTTTCCAAGCGCTGGCAAATTGCTATTCTCCAGCCGGTCACAGGCCGGGGATCAGCCATGAACGAAACGCTTTCGCCGCCTGTCGCGGCGAACACGCCTGACGGGGCCATGGCGCCGGTCGCACCGATTGCGGCGAGCGAACGGATCGACACGCTCGATTTCATTCGCGGGCTGGCCGTGATGGGCATTCTGGCGGCCAACATCGTCGTCTTCGGCCAGCCGTTCGAAGCCTATATGTACCCGGCGGCCTTCCTGACCGATCCGGCCGATCCGGGCGGGTGGATGTGGATTGCGCAGTTCGTCCTCATCGACGGCAAGATGCGCGGGCTGTTCACGCTCTTGTTCGGCGCGGGGATGGTGCTGTTCATGGACAAGGCCTGGGCGCGCGGGGGCACCCGCGCGCTTCAGGCATGGCGGTTGGCGGTTCTGGCCGTGTTCGGGATGGTCCACTTCTTCTTCATCTGGCCCGGCGATATCCTGTTCTACTACGCGCTGTTCGGCTTCATCGCGCTCGCCTGCGTCAGGTGGAGCGTAAAGACGCAGCTTTTCGTCGGGCTGGGCGGCTACATGGTCGGGGTGCTGCTGATGGGCGCGGCGCTGTCGATGCCCTGGCTGATGACGGAAACGGCATTCGGCGAATCCTCGCCCGAAATGGTGGAGGCACGCGCCGGATTGCTGGCCGCTGTCGACACGGCGCTGGCACGGGGCGACGTGCCCAACGCCGCGATTGCTTCGGGCGATTACGGGGCGCTGGTGCGCTATCGCATCACCGAGCAATGGTCCGAACCGTTGAGCAATGCGATGCTGTTCGGGTTTGAATCGCTGCCGCTGATGCTGATCGGGATGGCGCTCTACCGGCTCGGATTCTTCAGCGGGGCCATTGAACGATCCCGATTGCTGCGCTGGGGCTGGGGTGGGCTGATCGCGGGCGGGCTGGCGCACTTGGCGATTGGTCTCGCCGTCAAGGCAGGCGGCTTCAGCTATTACGGCACGCTCGCCGGATTTGTCGGATGGAGCACGCTGCCACGGCTATGGATGGTGCTGGGTCTGGCGGCGGTGCTGGTGGCCTATGCACCCGGCGCGACCGGCTGGCTGGGGGACCGGGTGCGCGCTGCCGGGCGGGCGGCGTTCACCAATTACCTCGGCACATCGGTGCTGATGATGCTGGTGTTCCACGGCTGGGCGCTGGGTCTGTTTGGACAGCTCAACCGCCCGCAACTCTATATCGTCGTCGTGCTGACATGGGCGGTGATGCTGGCGTGGTCGAAGCCGTGGCTCGACCGCTACCGCTACGGTCCGCTTGAATGGCTGTGGCGGTGCCTGACCTATCGGACGTTGTTTGCGCTGAGGAAGTAAGCAGCACGGACGATTCGGCCTGCCGAAGGACAGGTCGCAAGCGCGACTGCGCGCCGCGGCTTATGCCGTGTAAGCCAAGGCGGACGGAGGTCCGCCGCCCGGCATTTGAGGGCCAAACAAAAAACCTCTTGTTATTAAGAATGGTTCGCATACATTGCTTCCTGCAAACGCTTCGCAGGAAAGATTCGCTCGCCCATGTATATCTGCATCTGCAATGCCATCCGTGAGACTGACTTGCGCAAAGCCGCGCTCAGTTGCGAAGGCGACGCCGAAGCGACCTATGCCTGCCTGGGGAAGCGCCCCAATTGCGGCCAGTGCCTTGATGAGGCTCAAGAAATCATCGACGCTGAACGCATGGCAGTAGCCTGCAACAGATTCGCAGTAGAACTCGCCTGACCCGCGATTGCGAACGCCTCGCAAGCGACTGATTCGCAAAGATAATTTTCGGCCGCCCCTTGCGGACAGACCCCCTCAGCGTGTATCTGTACAGCAACGCCGCAACCCGGCTTTGATATTACGCAAAGGATATTCCGCATGAAGGGCGACCCCAAGGTCATCGACTATCTCAATCAGGCGCTCACCAACGAGCTGACCGCGATCAACCAGTACTGGCTGCATTACCGCGTGCTCGACAACTGGGGCATGAAGAAGCTGGCAGCCTACGAGCGCCACGAATCGATCGAGGAAATGGAGCACGCCGACAAGCTGGCCGAACGCATCCTGTTCCTCGAGGCGCTGCCCAATTTTCAGGCAATCCACAAGCTGAAGGTCGGTGAAACGGTCGAGGAAGTGCTGCGCGCCGATCTCGCGCTGGAGCACGAAGCGATCCCGCTACTCAGGGACGCTGCTGAATATTCGCGCAGCGTCAAGGATCACACCTCGGCCGGGCTGTTCGAATGGATCCTCAAGAACGAGGAAGAGCATGTCGACTTCCTCGAAACCCAGTTCGAGATGATCGAGCGCATGGGCCTGCACAACTACTGCCAGCTGCAAAGCCAGCCCGCCGGCGAGAAGTAAGGCTAAGGCCAAGACTAAGGCCGAGACTAAGGGCCGCCCGCAAGGGCTGCACAGAAAAAGGGCAGGGCCGGATCCGGTGCCTGCCCTTTTTGCGTGGGGCAGCCTATTGCTTGGGCGCCTGCGCGCCGATGGCGGCCAGCCGCGTTTCCAGCAGGAAGAACCCGAGGCCCGTCACCAGCAGCGCCATCGTCAGCACCCACATGAAGGCGATCAGCGTGCCGATCTGCGCGGTGATATAGGCCGAGATGAACAGCATCCCGATCACCGCGCTGATCATCACCGCCGACGCGGTCGAGAACATGATCGCACCCTGCATCAGCCGTCGCCGCCGCATCAGCCAGCCCAGCTCGCGCGTCTGGCGCGGGGTGCGATGCTCCTCCAGCTTTTCCTCGATATTCTCCACCCGCCGGGCGATCCAGATCATGCGGCTCATGATGACGTTCATGATCGCCCCGATCCCGGACAGCAGGAAGGCCGGCGCCAGGCTCAGTTGCACCACCTGCTGCACCCGCGGGGTGGAGGCGGTGCGCTCGAAAATCTCGAGCGCGAAGGGCAGGCGTGCGTCGGCGGCGGCGGCGAGCAGATCGAGAACCATCCGCCGCTAGTCCTTGGCGAAGGGGTTCTTGCTGGTTTTCAGCGTCACGCGCACCGGCACCGCATCGAAGCCCAGTTTGGCGCGGATGCCGTTCACCAGATAGCGTTCGTAACTGGTAGGCAACTGATCCAGACGCGATCCGAAGATGACGAAGCGCGGCGGGCGGGTGCCGGCCTGCGTGATGTAACGCAGCTTGATCCGCTTGCCGCCCGGCGCCGGTGGGGGGTTGGCCTCCAGCGCATCGTCGAACCAGCGGTTGAGCGCGGCGGTCGAGACGCGCTTCGACCACGCATCGCGGATATCGAACGCACCGCACAGCATCTGGTCCAGCCCCTTGCCGGTCTTCGCACTGACGGCGAACAGCGGCAGCCCGCGCACCTGCGCAAGGCCATCGTCCAGCGCGCCGCGGATACCGTTGAACAGGCTGCTGGCGCCTTCGGCCACGTCCCACTTGTTGATCGCGATCATCAGCGCGCGGCCTTCCTCGAGCACGTGGGCAGCGATCTTGAGATCCTGATGTTCAAGCCCCTGCGTGGCATCGAGCAGCAACACCACGACCTCGGCAAAATCCACCGCGCGGCGCGCGTCCGCGACCGACAGCTTCTCCAGCTTTTCGGTGACATTCTTGCGCTTGCGCATCCCGGCGGTGTCGATCAGTCGGATTTCGCGGGTTTCACCTGTTCGGGGGTCGGTCCAGTTCCAGTCGATCGCAATCGAATCGCGGGTGATCCCGGCTTCGGGGCCGGTCAGCAGCCGGTCTTCACCCAGCAACCGGTTTATCAGCGTCGATTTGCCCGCGTTCGGACGCCCGACGATGGCCAGCTTCAGCGGGCCGGTGGGGCGATCATCTTCGTCCATCGCCGCGATTTCGGCGCGGTTAATGTCGTTGAATTCCTCCCATTCGTCGGAAGCGGCGCCGATGATCGGCCACAAGCCGCCGAACAGATCGGCAATGCCTTCGCCATGCTCGGCCGACATCGCGAGCGGTTCGCCAAGACCCAGCGCATAGGCTTCCATCGCGCCGCTTTCGCCAGCCTTGCCTTCGGCCTTGTTGGCCACGACGACGACGGGCACTTCCTGTTCGCGCAGGTAACGGGCGATTTCCTCGTCCAGCGGGGTCAGGCCGGCGCGGGCATCGACCACGAAGACCGCAGCGTCCGCGCCGGCAAGGCTGGCTTCGGTCTGCTTGCGCATTCGGCCCGGCAGGCTGAGTTCGTTTTCATCCTCCCACCCGGCGGTGTCGACGATAGTGAACTGCAGGCCGGCGATCTCGGCATCGCCCATCCGGCGGTCGCGGGTGACGCCGGGCTGATCGTCCACCAGGGCGAGTTTCTTGCCCACCAGCCGGTTGAACAGCGTGGACTTGCCCACATTGGGGCGGCCGATGATGACGACTTCAGGCTTCTTGGGGAGGGGCATACAGGCGCCAGTTGCGCGCAAATACCGGTTTTGGCAAGTTCGGCGCGCGCAACCCCGCGATCCCGACCCTGACGATCAGCCTTTTTTGGCGACCGGCGGGTTTTCGCCCAGGTCTTCGTACCAGGCTTCGACCGGACCCGTCAGCTTGATGGTCAGCGCCTGACCCTTGCGGTCCATCGCCTTGCCGGCCTGCACGCGGACCCAACCTTCGGAAATCGAATATTCCTCAATATCGGCGCGAACGCGGTCCTTGAACCGGATGCCAACTCCGCGCTGGAGCTTTTCCCCATCGAAGAATTCGCTGCGCGGGTTTACCGACAGATGATCGGGCGGCACGTCCGCTGCGCCCGGCGTTTCAGGCGTGGCTGCGGGGACGGTTTCAGGTGTTTCTTCGGTCATGCCCGCGCCCTTAATCACCAATCCACAAGCGTTCAAGCACGTTGGCAAGCGTCTTGCGCTTGCCCTTTTCGCCGGAGCGGGATAGAGGCGCTCGCTAATACGCGCGGGGTGCCTTAGCCGGTTTCCCCGCGCGGCTTCGTTCGGGCATGCGGGCGTGGCGAAATTGGTAGACGCGCCAGATTTAGGTTCTGGTATCGCAAGATGTGGGGGTTCGAGTCCCTTCGCCCGCACCAACTTCGCCCCGATGCGGTCCGGCTTACCGGATTTTTTGGCAAGAAGGCTTCAACCAGTCACCATGCACACCAAGCAGACCGTCAACGAAGGGCTCAAGCGCGCCTATCTCATCACGATTCCCGCCGCCGATCTCACCGCGAAGATCGACGCCGAGATCAAGAAGGTGGCGCCCCAGGTGCGCATGCCCGGCTTCCGTCCGGGCAAGGTGCCCGCCAACCTCGTCAAGAAGATGCATGGCGAGGCCCTGCACAGCCAGGTCGTGAACGACACGATCCGCGATTCGGTCGACACGTTGCTGCGCGAAGAAGCCTTGCGCCCCGCGATGCAGCCCGAAATCGGGCTCAATGATGGGTACGAACAGGGCAAGGACGCCGAGATCACCGTCAGCCTCGAAGTGCTGCCGACGATCGAGGCCCCCAGCACCGACGGGCTGAAGCTCGAAAAGCTGGTCGTTCCTGTCACGGACGCGCAGATAGACGAAGCGTTGGGCAACATTGCCAGCCAGAACAAGAGCTACAAGGACGCCGCCAAGACCAAGAAGGCGGCCGATGGCGATCAGCTCATCATCGACTTTGTCGGCAAGCTCGACGGTGTCGAGTTTGAAGGCGGCAAGGCCGAAGACGCGGCGCTGGTGATCGGTTCGGGCACCTTCATCCCCGGCTTTGAAGATCAGTTGGTTGGCGTGAAGACGGGTCAGGAAAAGACCATCACCGTCACCTTCCCCGAAGAATATCAGGCCGCGCATCTCGCGGGCAAGGAAGCCACCTTCGACATCACCGTGAAGGCGGTGAAGACCGAAACCGAAACCACGCTTGACGAGGAATTCGCCAAGAGCCTCGGCCTCGACAGCATGGACAAGCTGCGCGAGATCATGAAGGCGCAGCTGGAACAGCAGACCGCTGGCCTCACCCGCACCCAGATGAAGCGCGCACTGCTCGATCAGCTGGCCGCAGGGCACAGCTTTGAAGTCCCCGGCACCATGGTCGAGGCGGAGTTCGCGCAGATATGGCAGCAGCTTCAGCAAGAAGCCGCCAATGAGGAAGATCCGGCTTCGGCCCTGAAGCAGATTGAAGACGAGAAGGACGAATACAAGTCCATCGCCGAACGCCGCGTGCGTCTGGGCCTGCTGCTTTCGGAAATCGGCCAGGCCAACGGCGTGGAAGTATCCCAGCAGGAAATGAGCATGCTGATCCAGCAGGCCGCCCAGCAGTACCGCTCCGAAGATCGCCAGCGTTTCCTCGAATACGTCCAGTCCGAGCCGATGGCCGCCGCCCAGCTGCGCGCGCCGTTGTATGAAGACAAGGTTGTCGACTTCCTGTTCGACAAGGCCGAGGTGACGGAACGCGAAGTGACGATCGAGGAGCTTCAGGCGGCGATCGAAGCCGAAGATACCGCTGAGGCCGCGCCTGCGCCCAAGAAGGCTCCGGCCAAGAAGAAGGCACCGGCCAAGAAGGCAGACGCCGAAGCGGAAACCACGCCGGCGGCCGACGAAAAGCCTGCCAAGAAGCCGGCTGGCAAGAAGGCGCCTGCCAAGAAGGCTGACGACGGCGAGGCCGAAGCCAAAGCCGAAACCAAGCCCGCCGCCAAGAAGGCGCCGGCGAAGAAGGCTGACGATGCAGGCGACGAAAAGCCCGCTGCCAAGAAGGCTCCGGCCAAGAAGGCTGCTGCCAAGAAGTGATCCGGCGCGGGCGGGGGATTATTCCCCCGCCGGTCGCCATGGACGGAATGTGGGCGCGGGCAGCTTGGCTGTCCGCGCTTTTTCGTAGGCCGCGCCAGCCTTCAGCACGGCATGATCCTGCCACTGGCCGCCCATGATGCTGAGGCCGACCGGCAGTCCCTCAATCGCGCCCATCGGCACGGTCAGGTGCGGATAGCCCGCGATGGCCGCCAGATAGCCCGCCCCGATCCCGCCGCCGAAATTGTCACCATTGACGAGATCGGTGGTCCAGGCCGGACCGGCCGTGGGCGCAACGAGGAAGGTGACATCGTCATCGCCCAGCAACTTGTCGATCCCTTCCGCGCGGGTCAGGCGGCGCAAGGTGGCGAGGTTTTTCGCGTAAGCATCGGCATCGGTGGTTTCGAGCGCCTGCTCAAACAGCTCCTGTCCGAACCAGCGCATTTCGTCATCGGCATTGGCACGGTTGAAGGCGACCACGTCGGCCAGGCTGCGCGGACCCTCGGCGGCGGGACGTGCGCCGAGATATTTGTCCATTTCGACCCGCAGTTCATAGAGCAGCACGGGGAGCGAGGCGCCCCACAGATCGCCCGGCGCAGCATATTCAATGTCGACCAGCACCGCGCCCGCACGGGTCAGGTCGGCCAACGCGGCGTCGAACAGCGCGGTCACGTCGGCGCGCGATCCCACCGCATTGCGCAGCACCCCGATCCGCACGCCGCGCAGCGAGGCGGCCTCCAGCCCTTGCGTATAATCTGCCACCCGTGCGGCTTCGTTCGTGACCGGATCGGCGGCATCCGGGCCTGCGATGGCCGTAAGCAGCAAGGCGGCATCCAGCACGGTGCGGGTCATCGGCCCGGCGGTGTCCTGTGTGCTGGAAATCGGCACCACATGGGTGCGGCTGACGATCCCGACGCTGGGCTTGAACCCGACAAGGCCGTTGATGCTGGCCGGGCAGGTGATCGAACCGTTGGTTTCCGTCCCGATCGCACCCCAGGCAAAGCCGGCGGCAATCGCTGCGCCGCTGCCGCTGGAGGAACCGCAGGTGTTGCGGTCGGTCGCATAGGGGTTGCGCGTCAGTCCGCCAACGGCGCTCCATCCGCTGGTCGAGTTGTTCGAGCGGATATTGGCCCATTCGGACAGGTTGGTCTTGCCCAGCACCACGCCGCCGTTGGCGCGCAGCAACGCAATCAAGGGCGCGTCGCGGCCCGTGGCATTGGCCTTCAGCGCAAGGCTGCCCGCCGTGGTCGGCCACTGTGCGGTTTCGATGTTGTCCTTCACCAGCACGGTGCGGCCGCGCAAGGGGCCGGTCGCCAGTTGCTGACGGGCCTTCACGGAAGCCGCCGGGTCATATTCAATCACGGCATTGATGCGCGGCCCGTTATCGTCGAGCGCCTGGATGCGCAGAATGTATTCGTCCGTCATCAGCAGCTCGTTCATGGCTGCGCGATCCTGCGCATTTTCGGCGGGCGGGGCCGCTGCGTTCTGACCAAGAGCAGCGGGGGCCGCGGATACGAGCAACAGGGCGAGGGCCGGACGGGCGAGGGGGCTGAGGTTCATCGGTTAAGGGTTTGCCACGGTTGCGCGGAACGGCAAGAGGCAAAACACGCAGCTTATAACCGGTTCTGTCCCCGGTTGTGTGGTCCCAATTCACACGGACACGGTAAACACCCTTGAAATTGCCCCCCTGCCTCCGACATAGCCTTATCGACACCTACGAAGGAAACGCAGCTCCCATGATCGATCTGTTCGGCAATTCCGGCGACACCTATGGCACCCAGGGCCAGTTCACCCGCGATCCGTATACCGGCGCGCTGGTGCCTGTGGTGGTCGAACAAACCAGCCGGGGGGAACGCAGCTTCGACATTTTCAGCCGCCTGCTGCGCGAACGCATCGTGTTCGTGACCGGGCAAATCGAAGATGGCATGGCCAGCCTCGTCACGGCGCAGCTGCTGTTTCTGGAAAGCGAAAACCCGTCCAAGCCGATCAGCATGTACATCAACTCGCCCGGCGGCGTGGTGACGGCGGGTCTGCAGATTTACGACACCATGCAGTATATCAAGCCGCGCGTGTCGACCGTGTGCATGGGGCAGGCCGCATCGATGGGCAGCTTCCTGCTGGCCGCCGGCGAGCCGGGGATGCGCATTGCGCTGCCGAATGCGCGAATCATGGTGCACCAGCCTTCGGGCGGGGCACGCGGGATGGCATCGGACATCGAAATCCAGGCGCGCGAAATCCTGCGCATCCGCAGCCGCATGAACGACCTTTATGTGAAGTTCACCGGCCGCAGCCTTGAGGAAATCGAAAAGGCGATGGATCGTGACACCTTCCTTGAGGCCGAAGAAGCGAAAGCCTTCGGTATCGTGGACAAGGTGTTCGAGACGCGCCCCGAAAACGACGAAACCGGTGATGAAAGCGGTTCGGGCGGGGCGCCTGAGTAACGCCTGCCTCAGCCCCATCCGTTCTGCACCGGGACGGGACAGCCAGCCCACGCTTACGGCTTTTACCGCGTGATTGCGGGCGTTGACGCTATGGTAACGGCACGAAATAGCGCGCCATGTGTTGATTCATACGGTGCGGGCGATACACTTGACGAATCCGTGCACGGCGCATTGCCGCCTGCACCGATGGATTCGAGGACACAGGAATGACCAAATTGAGCGGATCCGACAGCAAGAGCACCCTCTACTGCAGCTTCTGCGGCAAGTCGCAGCACGAGGTGCGCAAGCTTATCGCCGGCCCCACCGTGTTCATCTGCGATGAATGCGTCGAGCTGTGCAACGACATCATCCGTGAGGAAACCAAGGCAGGGATCGCCGGCAAGAAGGACGGCGAGATCCCCACGCCGATGGATATCTTCACCACGCTGAACGATTATGTGATCGGGCAGGACCGCGCCAAGCGCGTGCTTTCGGTCGCGGTGCACAATCATTACAAGCGGTTGAAGTACTCCGGCAAATCGAGCGATGTCGAACTCGCCAAGTCGAACATCCTGCTGGTCGGCCCCACGGGTTCGGGCAAGACGCTGCTGGCGCAAACGCTGGCGCGCACCTTCGATGTGCCTTTCACGATGGCTGATGCCACCACGCTGACCGAGGCGGGCTACGTGGGTGAGGATGTCGAGAACATCATCCTCAAGCTGCTGCAGGCCTCCGACTACAACGTCGAAAAGGCGCAGCACGGGATCGTTTATATCGACGAGATCGACAAGATCACGCGCAAGGCGGAAAATCCTTCGATCACGCGCGACGTTTCGGGCGAAGGCGTGCAGCAGGCGCTGCTCAAGCTGATGGAAGGCACCACCGCCAGCGTTCCCCCGCAGGGCGGGCGCAAGCATCCGCAGCAGGAGTTCCTGCAGGTCGACACGACGAATATCCTGTTCATCTGCGGCGGCGCCTTTGCAGGTCTCGACAAGATCATTGCCGACCGCTTGCAAAAGCGCAGCATCGGCTTTGGCGCACACGTTGCCGATCCCGACAAGCGCCGCGTGGGCGAACTGCTGGAAAAGAGTGAACCTGAGGATCTTCTCAAGTTCGGTCTGATCCCCGAATTCGTCGGCCGTCTGCCGGTGATCGCCACGCTGCACGATCTCGATGTGCCGGCGCTGGTGACGATCCTCAACGAGCCCAAGAACGCGCTGGTGAAGCAATATCGCAAGCTGTTCGAGCTGGAAGATGTGGAGCTCACCTTCACCCCCGACGCGCTTCAGGCGATTGCCGAGCGGGCGATCAAGCGCAAGACCGGCGCCCGCGGGCTTCGCTCGATTGTCGAAGGCCTGTTGCTCGACACGATGTTCGATCTGCCCGATCTGGAAGGCGTGACCGAGATCGTGATCGACAAGGACGTGGTCGAAGGCAAGAAGGAACCGATCCGCGTGATTGGCCTCGAAAAGAAGAAGGAAGAGGCGGCCTGATCGCTAGCCTCACAGGCGTCTGAATTCCGCCATTCCCAAAACAAAAAAAGGCCCCTCTCCGCGTGAGAGGGGCCTTTTTTGTGCCACGTTGAAAAGCAAAACCCCGTCCGGCCTAGGGGAAGGCCGGACGGGGCCGGGAGAAGCGCCGCCCCTCCTTCTTAGGAGGGGGAGATGGGGGGAGGGGCGGCGCTAGCCGATTGTTGCTATCAGGCGGGCATGAACACACCGTCAGTCACGTGCACCACGCCGTTCGAGGTCATGACGTCGGCCTTGGTGACCATGGTCTTGCCGCCCTTGGCATCGGTGATCACGACATTGCCGCCTTCAAGCGTGGCGGTGAGGGTGCCACCGCCCACGGTCGGGATCGTGGCCGAACCGCCGCCTGCGTTGATCTGCGCGACCAGATCCGCTGCCGTTACCTTGCCCGCTACCGCATGGTAGGTGAGGATGGAGGTCAGGGTGGCCTTGTTTTCAGGCTTCACCAGCGTCTCGACGGTGCCGGCCGGAAGCTTGCCGAAGGCGGCATCGGTCGGTGCAAAGACCGTGAAGGGGCCGGGGCCACTGAGCGTTTCAACCAGTCCGGCAGCCTTGACGGCGGCGACCAGCGTTTCGTGCATACCGGTGCTCATCGCGGTTTCGACGATGTTGGCTTCGGCCTTCTTTTCCATGTGATGATCGGCGAGCGCAGGTGCGGCAACCAGGCCGGTAGAGGCCATCAGACCAGCGGAAATAAGGGCGGAAAATGTGTTCTTCGAGGTCATCAGAAATGCTCCTTTAGGGCAAATAGAATAGGTGGTATTCTCCCGTCGCCGGGAAAGAATACGCGCCTGCGCCCGCAACAGTTGCGGGCCAGCAGGGCTTTTCTGGATGAACCGCCGCTCATACGCGGCAGGGCGAAGCCGCCTCAGACGGGGCTGAAGACGCCCTTGGCGACGACCGGGCCGGCATCGGCACCTTCGGGCTTGCCGCCAATCGGCTCCCGCGTGAGGACGAGGCTCGCCCTGTCGCCCAGCTTGGCCGTGACGGCCTCTGGCAACACCATGCTGCGCACCTCGCCCGGCGCGACCACGCCCAGCGATTGCAGCGCGGTGCCATCGGCGGGGACCAGCCACAATTCGTGGTCATGCACACCGTCAGGCGTGAGGCCGATCGCCGCGACCAGCATTTGTTCGCTTTCGGGGATATAGGTCACATCAAGCCGCAGGCCTGTTTCCCCGATCGGCACCGTCGCCACCATCGGCGCGGCAGAGGCGATCTGCGGAGGCGCGTCCACAGGTGAGCGTCCGGGCGCGAACACAAACAGCGCCAGCGCCACAGCCGCCGCAGCCGAGGTCAGCCCGGCCACCCACTGCCAGCGACGAACCTGCGTTTGGAGCGCAACCACATTCGAAATCGGCGCGTCATCGAAAGTCGGGGAGGCGGCGGCCTGCTGCACAGCGATCCGCGCGGCGATCCCGTCCCAGACCTGCGGGCCCGGCTCGGCACCGGGGATGGCATCGGTCAGCGGGACGAACCAATCGTCCCACCACTGCTTGCGTCCCGCAAAGGCGGGATCGGTTGCGGCCTTCCCGCGCGCGGCGAGCAGTTCCCCGCCTTCGAGCAGGCCCAATGCCCATTCGGCGGCGATCATCGGATCGTCCCGGATCACGCTGTCATCGGGGCCGGTGTCTTCGAGGCCGGTGTCTTCGGGCGCACTCATGCCGTTTCGCTCGCTTCAAGACAGGCGCGCAGGCGCTGCAGCCCGCGGCGGATCCAGCTTTTCATGGTGCCCAGCGGCACGTCCGCGGCCTCGGCCAGCTGGGCATAGGTGTAGCCTTCGAAGAATGCGGCCCGGATATGACCCTGTGTGCGCGCATCGAGCGCGCCCAGGCATTTGTGGATCTGGGCGGCCTGCTGCGCATCGACCAGCAGCATATCGGCAAGCGGAGTCTCATCGGGAAGCGGCGCGGCTTCCTCGATCGGCACGGCGCCGCCGCGCACCTTACCGGTGCGCAGCCGGTCAATCGCCCGATTGCGGGCAAACGCCGCCAGCCACGCGATCGGGCTCGCACGGGTCGGGTCATAGCGGTCGGCCCGCTGCCACAAATTGATGTAGACGTCTTGCAAGGCGTCCTCGGCTTCCTTCTGGTCCCCCAAGATACGCAGGCAAATCCCGTACAGTTTCACCCGCGTCGCGCGATAGATTTCTTCCAGCGCCGCCTGATCGCCAGCCGCCAGCCGCGCCATGGCATCGCGCAGCGCCTCGCGTGCTTCGTCATTGGATGAACGGGGCCGCGCGGCCATCAGCAACAGCCTCCACACGGGTTCTCACCGCTTTCGACCTGGATCGTCGCATGGCCGACCCCGAAGCGACGCTCCAGCGACGTTGCAATGTCGCGCAAGACGCTGTCGGAGGCCGGACGGCCGGGCATCACAAGGTGTGCGGTCAGCGCGACTTCGGTGGTCGACATCGGCCAGACGTGCAGATCATGCACCGCGCTGACCCCGTCGAAGCTGGCAAGGTGCTGTTTGACCTCCACAAGATCGATCCGCGCGGGCGCGGCCAGAAGCCCCATCGTCAGGCTATCACGCGCAAGGCCCCATGTGCCCCACGCGATCACCGCGACGATCACGAGGCTGACGAGCGGATCGATCCACCACAACCCGGTGAAAATGATCGCCAGTCCAGCGATGACCACGCCCAGCGACACCAGCGCGTCAGCCGCCATGTGGAGATAGGCCCCCCGGATATTGATGTCGTCTTGCCCCTTGAGAAACAGCATGGCTGTCAACGCATTGATCGCAATCCCGATCCCGGCAACCACCACCATCGCCGTGCCCTGCGGTTCCTGCGGCGTGGCCAAGCGGTTCACGGTCTCGAACAAAATCGCACCGATCGCCACCGCCAGCAGCAGCGCATTGGCAAGCGCGGCAAGAATGGTCGAGCTTTTAAAGCCGTAGGTGAAGCGGCCCGAAGGCGGGCGGCGCGCAGCGATGCTGGCCACCCATGCCAGCACCAGCGCCAGCACATCGGACAGATTGTGCCCGGCATCCGCCACCAGCGCCATGGAACCGTAAATCAGACCTGCCACGCCTTCGACCACGACGAACACGGTGTTAAGGCCAATCCCGATCAGGAAGGCGTTGCCGAAATCCGTTGGCGCGTGGTGGTGCCCGTGGGCATCATGCAGCCCATGGCAATCGGACTCGCCGCTGCTTTTGGGCGGGTGATGATGGGCGTGGGCGGGCATCGCGGTCAGTTGTAGACGCAAGCATCCAGCCCGTCACGCCTGACGATGCCGATGCGGCGTTCAATGCTGTTACCGTGGCGCGCGAGCCACCCGCCGGGGTTCTTGACCGAGCGTTTCTTGGGGCTGGGCAGGGCAGCGGCCATCCGGCTCGCCTCATCCGCGGACAGGCGGGTGGCGGAATGGCCGAAATACCGCTGCGCCCCGGCCTCGGCCCCATAGGTGCCAATCCCGGTTTCGGCGACGTTGAGATAGACCTCCATGATCCGCCGCTTGCCCCAGACTGTTTCGATCCAGAAGGTGAACCACGCCTCCAGACCTTTCCGGAAGAACCCGCCGCCCTGCCATAGAAACACGTTCTTGGCGGTTTGCTGGCTGATGGTGGAACCACCGCGGATGCGGCCTCCCGTCTCCCTGGCCTCCATATTCTCCCGGAGCGCCTGCTCGATCGCTTCCGCATCAAAACCGTAATGCTCGCAGAACCGCGAATCTTCCGCCGCAATCACGGCGCTGACCAGATTGCGGTCGATATTGTCGAGGCTCTCCCAATCCTTGGTAATGCCGTTTTCGTCCATCAGCATGGTCGCGGTGACGGGGATGGGCACGAACTTGTAAAGGATCACCAGCGCCAGCGTGAGAGCGATGAAGGCGCCGAGGGCCTTGGCGATGAGGCGCAGGATCGTGAACACCAGGCGGCTCTAGCGCAGGGTCGGGGGTGTGGGAAGTATCGGCGCTTGCAGGCAGGGCCGCCGCGTGGCTAGTTTGGGCAAAACCCAGGGGAGACTTTCATGCGCCTATTCCACACTGCTGCCAGCGCGCTCGCGCTTGTGATCGCCGCGCAGCCTGCGCTGGCCGAAGCGCCTGCAACCAAGGCCGCGATCGAGGCGGAGTATGACAATTACCTCGCCCCGCTGTTCCTCGATTTCCACGCCAACCCGGAGCTGTCCTTTCTGGAAAACCGCACTGCGGCAAAGATGGCGACCGAACTGACGGCCGCCGGACTTGAGGTCACCACCGGCGTCGGCAAGACCGGCGTGGTCGGCATCCTCAAGAACGGCGATGGTCCGCTGATCCTGCTGCGCGCCGATATGGACGGGCTGCCGGTGGAGGAGAAATCGGGCCTCGATTACGCCTCGAAAGCGATGCAGGTAGGCGAGGACGGCAAGGAATATCCGGTGATGCACGCCTGCGGGCATGATGTGCACATCACGTCGATGGTCGGCACCGCGCGGCGGCTGGCGGCGATGAAGGATCAGTGGCGCGGCACGCTGATGTTCGTGGTGCAGCCCGCCGAAGAAGGCGTGCGCGGCGCGAAGGCGATGATGGAGGACGGGCTGTATGACCGCTTCGGCAAGCCCGATTATGCGCTGGCGTTCCATGTCGCGGCGGAGCTGGAAACGGGCAAGGTCTCGGCATCGGAGGGCATCCAGTATTCGTCCTCGGATTCGCTCGACATCATCGTGCCGGGTATCGGCACCCACGGCGCGGCGCCGCATCTGGGGCGCGATCCGGTCTATATCGCTTCGCAGGTGGTGACCGCGCTGCAATCCATCGACAGCCGCGAGATTGCGCCGACCAGGCCGGTGGTGGTGACGGTCGGCTCGTTCCATGCGGGATCGAAGCACAACATCATCTCGGACGAGGCAAAGCTGCAAGTCACCGTGCGCGCCAATGACGAAGAGACGCGCGAACAGGCCATCGCCACGGTGGAACGGATCGCGGTCAATATCGGCAAGGCGCACGGGTTGCCCGACAATCTGCCGGTAACGGTGACGCGCCTGTCCGGCACGCCGACCACCATCAACGACACCGAACTCGCCCGCCGCCTCAACGCAGTGATGAGCCGCGAATTGGGCGCACCCGCGTTCCAGCCGTTTGAACAGCGCAACATGGGGGCGGAGGATTTCACCTATTTCGTCGGCCCCGACACAGGCGTGCCGGGCTATTACTTCGCGGTTGGCGGCACGACGCCGGAACGGATCGCGGCGGCCAAGGCAGGCGGCCCGCCGATTGCGGGACACCACTCCCCGCTGTTCCAAGTGGCGCCGCGCGAAAGCGTGGTGCTCGGCACGCGGGCGATGGTGGCCGCAGTGCTGGATCTGGCGCCTGCCGAATGATGATACGACAAGGGGCGCCGCAATCGCTTGCGGCGCCCCTTGATCAAAAACGGCAACGTGGGGGCAAGCGCCTTACGCAATCCCCGGCAGCAACCGCTCACCCGCGATCCGCTGCATGGCCTTTTGCAGTTTCTCGAACGCGCGCACCTCGATCTGGCGGATGCGTTCGCGGCTGACGTCGTAGGCTTGCGACAATTCTTCGAGCGTCTGCGGCTTTTCGGTCAAGCGGCGCTCGGTCAGGATATGACGTTCCCGTTCATTGAGGCTTTCCATCGCTTCGCCCAGCATCGCCATGCGCATCTGCGATTCTTCGGCATCGGCCACGGTTTCGTCCTGCAAGGGGCGATCATCGGTCAGCCAGTCCTGCCATTCACCGCCGCCTTCTTCGTCCCCGCGCAGGCCAACGTTGAGCGACGCATCGCCCCCCATCATCATGCGGCGGTTCATGTTGATGACTTCCTGTTCCGGCACGCCCAGATCGGTCGCGATCTTGGTCACGTCTTCGGGCGACAGGTCGGAATCCTCGTAAGCTTCCAGTTGCTTCTTCATCCGGCGCAGGTTGAAGAACAGCTTCTTCTGCGCCGCGGTGGTGCCCATCTTCACGAGGCTCCACGAGCGCAGGATGAACTCCTGCATCGACGCCTTGATCCACCACATCGCGTAGGTCGCGAGGCGGAAGCCGCGATCGGGCTCGAACTTCTTGACGCCCTGCATCAGGCCCACGTTGCCTTCCGAAATCAGATCGGACACGGGCAGGCCGTAGCCGCGGTACCCCATCGCGATCTTCGCGACGAGCCGCAGGTGGCTTGAGACAAGCTGGGCGGCCGCTTCGGGGTCTTCGTGTTCCTGATACCGCTTGGCAAGCATATATTCCTGCTCGGCGGTCAAAATCGGGAACTTGCGGATTTCGGACAGATAGCGGTTGAGGCTCTGCTCACCGCTTAACGCCGGGACCGACGAACTTCTGGACTTGGTCACGTTTTACCTAACCTTTCTGGTGTCAACCGCTCGCACAGGACCCCTGATGGGCATCCCGTGATCTGGGCCACGGGTTCACTATATACGCGAAATCCTCTCGGACGTATGCGCGTTTCATCGATCACTACGTCGCAATTGGTCGATTAGTTCCTGCATGTCCGCTGGCAGATCGCTGCGAAACTGGACCATTTCGCCCGTTATCGGGTGCACAAAGCCAAGCTCGGCGGCGTGCAGCGCCTGACGGGCAAAGCCGATTCGGTCGAGCAGGTCACGCAGGGCTTTCGGGGTTCGGCCATAGGCAGGGTCTCCCAATAGCGCATGACCAATTGACGCGCAGTGAACACGCACCTGGTGGGTGCGCCCGGTTTCCAACCGGCATTCGATCATCGCGGCCTCATCCAGCCGCTCGATGATTGTGTAATGGGTGATCGCGGTTTTCCCGCGTGAGGAATTATTGGGCAGCACCGTCATTTTCTTTCGGTCCGCGTCTGACCGCCCGACGCGGGCATTGATGGTGCCTTCCGCAGGCGAGGGATGCCCTGCGCACACCGCGATATAGCGGCGGTGGACGGTGTGCGCGGCGAACTGCACCGCCAGCCCTTCATGCGCGGCGTCGGATTTGGCGACCACCAGCAGGCCCGACGTGTCCTTGTCGATCCGGTGGACAATGCCGGGCCGCGCGACCCCGTTGATGCCGGACAGATTGCCCCGGCAGTGGTGCAGCAGCGCATTGACCAACGTGCCGGTGATATTGCCCACCGCCGGATGCACGACCATGCCCGCGGCCTTGTCCACCACGATCAGGTGCGCGTCTTCGTAGGCAATCGTGAGCGCGATGTCTTCGGGCCGTGCCTGCGCCGGCATGGCGGCGGCGATGATGATGCGGAACGGCGTGCCTTGCGCCACCTTCATCGAAGCCGATGTGGCGGTCTTGCCCGCGACATCCACCCGGCCTTCGTCGATCAGGCCCTGTACCCGTGCGCGGCTGAGGCTCGTCGCTTCGGCCAGCGCCTTGTCGAGGCGGGCGGGGGCAAGGATGGTGCCGGTGATGATTTCTGGTTCGGACATGGTATGGCCATGCGCGATGCCGGTTGACGTGACAAGCCAGGCCCTGAGCCAGATGCGCGCCGCCGCAGCCGCCGCACACCCGCGCGAGGCTTGCGGAATCTTGCTGGGCGAGGGCGATCGCATCACGCACGCCCGCGCGACCCGCAACATCCACACCGCCCCGCAAACCCATTTCGAAATCGACCCGCAGGCGCTGATCGACGCGCACCGGGCGGCGCGTTCCGGCGGGCCGCAGATCATCGGCTATTTCCACTCGCATCCCGCCGGGCTGGCCGCACCGTCTGCCACCGACCGCGCCTGTGCCGCGGGCGACGGGCGTATCTGGGCGATCATCGCAGGCGATGACGTGCGCTTGTGGCGCGATAGCCCCGATGGCTTTGCCGCCCTTTCCTACACCCCGTCCGATCCGTAGAAATACCGGATGCCAACCGCTTTTGCCGCCTTTTTGCATCCATTTGGCCGGACAAGCGTGCGTGCCGGTTGGCAAGGCGGGTTTTTTACTCTTAGACAGTGTCTCATGTGTCTCCAACACGCCGGAAACTGAACAAATCCATGATCTCCCAGACCGATCTTGCCGCGATGCTGTGCTCGCGCCTGTGCCACGATATGCTGTCCCCCGTCGGCGCGCTCGCCAACGGGCTGGAACTGCTCGCGGATGAACAGGATCCGCAGATGCGCGCGCGCTGCATGGAATTGCTCGAACAATCCGCCAAGATCAGCACCGACAAGCTCAAGTTCTTCCGTCTCGCCTTCGGCGCGGCGGGCGGCTTTGGCGAAGCGATCCCGATGGATGAGGCCAAGGCCGTGATCGGCGCGCTGGCTTCCGATGCCAAGCGGGTGGAGGTCCACTGGGCCATCGCCGAACCCAGCCTGCCCAAGCCGGCGGTCAAGGTGCTGCTGAACCTTGCGCAAATCACGCTGGATGCGCTGGTGCGCGGCGGGACGCTGGATATCGGCGCAGAACGGCGTGACGGCGCGGTCGAGATCGTGGCGCGTGCACGCGGCGACCGGATCGCGTTCGACGAAACCATCGGCCGTGCGTTGCAGGGCGATCTTGCCGAGAGCGACATCACCAGCCGCACCGCTGCTGCGCACATGATCGCGGTGCTGGCCGAGGAGATGGGCGGAGGCCTGCAGTACAAGCTGGGCGACGGAGCGCTGGTGCTGGGCGCGGTGTTGCCCGAGCCTGACGGCATGATCGGTTAGGCGACGGCGATGTCGGGGGGCATGGCCAGCAACGGAACAGGCGACGAACTGGTCCATCGTGAGGTGCTCTCGCCCAATCACGGTGAGCGATCTTCCGCGATTTCGATGGTGGTGATCCACTATACCGAGATGAAGCCGGTCGAAGCCGCGATTGCGCGCATGTGCGATCCGGCCGCATCGGTCAGCGCGCATTACTGCATCACCGAAGACGGCGAGGTCATCCGGCTGGTGCCCGAAAACCGCCGCGCCTGGCACGCAGGATCATCGTTCTGGCGCGGCATCCCGGATGTGAACTCCGCCAGCATCGGGATCGAACTGGATCACCCCGGCCATGCGCCCGAGAATGGCGGCTATCGCGGTTTTGCCGAAGCGCAGATCGATGCGCTGGTGCCGCTGCTGGGCCGGATCGTGAAGCAATATGACATTCCGCGCGCCAATGTGGTCGGCCATTCCGATGTTGCGCCGATGCGCAAGGTGGATCCGGGTGAGCTGTTTCCATGGGACCGGCTGGCGCAATACAAGCTGTGCCTGCCGCGCCCGCAAAGTCTTGCGGCGGGCAATCCGTTTCACAATGACGGGTCGTTCTTCATGGCGCTGGAACGCTTCGGCTATGACATCACCGATCAGGCCAAGGCGGTTGCAGCGTTTGAGCGGCGCTGGCGGCCCGAGCATATCACCGGGGTGCCCGATGGCGAGATCGCCGCGATCCTGTGGCAATTGCTGCTGGACCGCGATCAGGGTCGCACCCGCTAGCTTTTGCGATGGCGCGCGCCTATAGGCCGGCAGGTCAGGGGGCTTGAGGCAGCCGCGTGCTTAGGCGCGAGGAAAGTCCGGGCTCCACGAAACAAGGGTGGCGGGTAACGCCCGCCGGTCGCCTCGCAAGGGCGGCAAGGGAAAGTGCCACAGAGAGCAAACCGCCGATGGCCCCGGTTCGTCCGGGGGACAGGCAAGGGTGAAAGGGTGCGGTAAGAGCGCACCGGGGGGCTGGCAACAGTCACCGCATGGCAAACCCCACCCGGAGCAAGGCCGAATAGGGGCCGCGCGCCCGTCAGCAATGGCAGGGTAGGGGTGTTTCGCCCCGAGCGGCCCGGGTTGGCTGCTAGAGCGCCGGAGCAATCCGGCGACCAGATGAATGGCTGCCACCCGGGGCCTGTCCGCAAGGATACAGCCCCGGGAAACAGAACCCGGCTTATGATGGCTCCCTGACGTTCTATTCGCCGTCTCGGCACAGAAGGAAATGCTCCCAATGCAGGTGATCGGATCGACCATCACGCCGCGCGCTTACATGGGCCGCTCGCTGGTTCAGCGCGTCGCTATCATCCTTGCGGTCGTGGTGCAGATCGGCGCGGGGTTCCTGCCACGGTTCGGAATCGGCGAGTTTATCGGTGACCGATCGGACGCTGTCCGAACGCTCATCACGCCTGCGGGCTGGGCCTTTGCCATATGGGGGCCGTTGTTCCTGCTCTCGATAGCTTTCGCTTTCTGGCAGGCCCTTCCGGCGCAGCGCACCAACGCCTTTCTGGCCCGCATCGGGTGGCCGGCCGCCATTGCGCTGGCGGCGCAGGGCGTGTGGTCGACCTATACCCAATTGGCCAATCTCACCGTGATTTCGGTGGCGATCATTCTGGTGTCGCTGGCCGGACTGTTGATCGTGTTGCGGGCGCTGGTGACGGCGCCTTCGCTCTCCATTGGTGAGCGCCTGTTTGCCGCGCCCGCGTTCAGCGCGCTAGCCGCCTGGCTGACGGCAGCGAGCATCGTGAACATCTCCGCGAGCCTCAAATATCACGGGCTTGCCGGCGCGGAGCCTGCCCCCGTCGTGACGGCGGTGATGATCGTGATCGGCTCAGGCATCGCGGCGATTGCCGCCGCCCGCGTGCGCGGCGCGCCGCTTTACGGCCTGGTGTTCACCTGGGCGCTGGTGGCGATCAACGCCGCCGGCGGTCAGCGTTTCCCCATCGTCGGCTGGGCCGCGCTGGGCGGTATGGTGCTGGTGCTGGCGGTGACGGTGTGGCGGCTGTCGCGGCGCGACAACCGGCGCCACTGGTTTGGCGGTCAGACCCGCCCGACACTCACATAGGTGAAGCCGGCGGCGGCCATGTCTTCGGGATTGTAGATGTTGCGCAAGTCCACCAGCACCGGCGCATTGGCGAGTTCCTTCACCCGCTTGAAATCGAGCGCACGAAACGCGTCCCACTCGGTCACGATCACGACCACATCGGCGCCTTCGATCGCCTCGTAGGCGTTGTCGCACATCGCCACGCCGGGTAGCAGCGGGCGCGCCTGCTCCATGCCTTCGGGATCGTAGGCGGCGACCGATACGCCGGCATCCATGAGCGTCTGCGCAACCGCGATTGCCGGGCTGTCGCGCATGTCGTCGGTGTTGGGCTTGAACGTCAGGCCGAGCAGCGCCGCCTTCTTGCCGCGCGCGTCCTCGACCCCGCCCAGCGCATCGACGACTTTGCGGCCCATCGCGCGCTTGCGGCTGTCATTGACCTTGACCACGGCTTCCACGATCCGGGTCGGGCTGTCGTAATCCTCGGCGGTCTTGAGCAGCGCGAGCGTGTCCTTGGGGAAGCATGACCCGCCATAGCCCGGCCCCGCGTGCAGGAACTTGGACCCGATACGGTTGTCCATCCCGATCCCGCGGGACACGTCCTGCACATCCGCGCCGACCTTCTCGCACAGGTCGGCCATCTCGTTGATGAAGGTGATCTTGGTCGCCAGGAACGCATTGGCGGCGTATTTGATCAGTTCGCTGGTGCGACGTGAGACGAACAGGATCGGCGATTCGTTGAGGAACAGCGGGCGATACACTTCGCGCATGACCTCTCGGCCAAAATCATCCTCGGCGCCGATAACGATGCGGTCGGGGCGCTTGAAATCGCCGATGGCCGCGCCTTCGCGCAGGAATTCGGGATTGGAGACGACGGCGAATTTGTGGCCCGTTCCCGTCTCGCGGATGATCCGTTCCACCTCGTCGCCGGTGCCCACGGGCACGGTTGATTTGGTGACGATCACCGCGTCACCGGACAGCTTTTCGCCGACTTCGCGGGCGACTTCGTAGACGAAGGTGAGATCGGCATGGCCATCTCCCCGGCGGCTGGGCGTGCCAACCGCGATGAAGATCGCCGCCGCGCCCGCGATCCCTTCACCCAGATCCGTGGTGAAGCTGAGGCGTCCGGACTTGACGTTGCTGTCGACCAGCGCATCGAGGCCGGGTTCGTAAATCGGCATGACCCCGGCGTGCAGCCGGTCGATCTTGCTTTGATCCTTGTCGATGCAGACCACGTCATGCCCGAAATCGGCGAAGCACGCGCCCGATACGAGCCCGACATAGCCCGAACCCACCATCGCAATCTTCATGAACCCAAGCCCTTACGCGAAAATGGAAATCCGCCCACACCGCGATCCCGCGCGGTTAGCGAGACCGATCGCCGTGGACAACTTCGACCGGGCCGCCATTGACTGACCGGGTCTGAAGGGTCCGCCGTTGGTCGCCCTCAAGCACCAGCGCTGTAAGCACACCCGAGCGAAAAGCGCCAGTATCAATCCCGATGCGGTTGCCGCAATCCATCACCTGTTCAAAGATGGTGTGGCCATGCACGACCACCTTTTCGAGCGGGCCTTCGTGGTTGAGAAAACGCTCGCGGATCCAGAGCAGATCGCTGCGCTTTTGTTCGGACAGCGGGCGGGACGGATCGATTCCGGCGTGAACGAACACATAGTCGCCCGCGCCGATCATGGTTTCAAACCCGGCAATGTAATCGCGCGTCGCCTGAGGAACGATCTGAGGCAGGCATGCGAAGATGTCTTCAAGATCGAGCGTGGCAAGCTGCTTCTTGGACAGGCCATAGCTCAGCACGGTCTGGGTGCCGCCATGCTTCAGGAAGTGCCGAAGGGCTTCGGGTTTGGTGAACGCAGCCAGGAACATTTCTTCGTGATTGCCCGCCAGCACGCGGACATTGCCAGTTTGCTGCCAGACGCGGGTGCGCTCAACCACACCGGCGCTGTCCGGGCCGCGATCCACCAGGTCGCCAAGCACGATGACGCGGTGATCACGATCGGGCGCGGCGGCGATTTCCGCCTCGATCGCGGCGATCATCGCTTCGTACAGATCCAGCCGTCCGTGAATATCCCCAATTGCATAATAGCACGTGCCCTCTGGCACCGCCGGCAGCTTGGGCGGAGGTGGGGCAGCAAAAAAATCGCGCAATCTCTGAAGCATAGCAGAAGAAATGTTCCGGTTGAGCGACCCTGAGGATAGGGGTTATGACAGCCACGCGTCCGTGTCACCATCACATTAGGAGCGGGCGCATACGCCTCCCAACGTGGCCGTGCAATAAACCCTCCATGCTGAACGGCAGATGGTGCGAAATTATCGCCCAATGGTGGGCAAGCGGGGTCAGTCGAGCGTGAAGCTGACCGTCGTGACCACCCGGACCTTCTTATAAGGGCTGTCTGCCATGCCCCAGCCGCCCGCCTCCCCGTCGCGCGCCTCGATTTCGAAATAGCCCTGCGTCGCGTCCTTGATCTTGCCGACGCCGGAGTTGGAATCCTCGGCAAATTGCTGGGCTGAGGCGCGGGCGTCCTTGGTAGCATCGGCTACCATCTCGGGCTTGATGTCGTTGAGCCTGGTGAAGGTGTAGGCCATGCCCGATCCTTCCTCCAGAAACACCCCGCGCCCGACCAGATCGAATTGCCGCGCCACCGCCTTTTGCGCGCGTGCGATGTCTTCTGTCCGCAGGGCAAGGCGCTGGCGCACCGTAAAGGTGGTGATGCCATCATTGGTGAAGCTGGTGACATTCGCACCGGTCGGCTGGAGCGCATCGGCAGGGAAGCCCAATTCGTTGAAGAAGGCCTCGATAGCCAGCGTATCGCGCCGGACTTTGTCCTGCGCCTCGGCAAGATTGGCCGAGCTGGCGGAGTAGGAAATCGTCCAGGTGGCAAGATCCGCGGTGACATTGCGTTCGGCCAGCCCGCGCACGGTGACAGCACGCTCGGCATCCTTGGCGCGCAACAAGCCATCGCCCAGCAGATACCCGCCCGTGATCATGCCGACGGCAAGGATCGTTGCCGTGCCGAACCAGCGCAGGGTGGCGGGCTGAGCAAGAATGCCCGTGTTTGCAGTCGCCGGTTGCACATCATCGCCGCTCATCGCATGGTTCCCTCAATAGACTTGGCGCGACGAGTTGTGCATCATCGTCGATGAACTGCGTTTGAATGGGATTTGCCATGGTGAAATATCTCCACACGATGATCCGCGTAACCGACCCGGAGGCGACGGTCGCCTTTTTCGCGCTAATTGGGCTTGAAGAGGTGCGCCGGTTCGAGGTCGCAGCCGGACGCTTTACGCTGATCTTCCTTGCGGCACCGGGGCAGGCAGGGCTGGCCGAGGTCGAACTGACCTATAACTGGCCGGCCGAAGATGGCACCCCGGCCGAAACCTATGAAGGCGGGCGCAATTTCGGGCACCTCGCTTACCGGGTGGAAAATATCTACGAGACGTGCCAGCGCCTGAAGGACGCCGGCCATATCATCCACCGTCCTCCGCGCGATGGGCACATGGCGTTCGTAAAATCGCCCGATGGTATTTCTGTCGAACTGTTGCAGGATGGCCATCTGGAACCGGCCGAGCCGTGGGTGAGCATGGAAAATGTCGGAAGCTGGTAAGCATTCGGCCCTAACCTGCGGGATATGATAAACCTGATGTCAACCAACAAAATAATCAGGCCGGTTGCAAGGCAGGCCTGCTCAAGGTAACTTACTGTCTTCCTTGGGGGAGGGGGTCGCCTTGTCCATAGCTGAACTTGGTCTGTGGCAGTGGTTGACGCTGCTGCAACATGAATTGCTGCTTTTCGCGGGCGTGTTTTTTCTGATCGGTACGCTCGATGATCTTGCGGTCGACGCGGTGTGGGTGTGGCTGCGGCTGACCGGCCGGGGCGTGACCGAGCAGCACAACCGCGCCGCATTGCAAAATCGCCCGCTGTGCGGACCGGTTGCCGTGCTCATCCCGGCCTGGCAGGAAGCCGCTGTGATCGGTCAGACGGTCCGTCATATGCTCGATACGTGGCCGCAACCTGGCTTGCGCGTGTATGTGGGGTGCTATCGCAATGATCCCGCCACACTGGGCGCAGCGATTGCCGCTGCTCGGGATGACCGGCGGCTGCGGCTGGTCATTCTCGACCGCGCTGGCCCCACCACAAAGGCCGATTGCCTCAACCGGCTGTATGCCGCGCTGGTGCTCGACGAAGAACGCAGCGGGCAGCGTTACACCGCGGCGGTGTTCCACGACGCCGAGGATATGGTCGATCCGGGCGCGCTCGGACTGTTGGACGCGGCTATCGCGGATGGTGCCGATTTTGTGCAACTGCCGGTTGAGCCGCTGGTGCCGCATCATCGCGGCTGGATGGCGCGGCATATTGCCAGCCATTATTGTGAAGAATTTGCCGAAGCGCACGGAAAGGCGCTGGTGGTGCGTGATGCCTTGAAGGTCGGCGTGCCAGGGGCGGGCGTGGGCTGTGCGGTGTCGCGCCGCGCGCTTGACCGGCTGGTGGCGCGCCAAGGCGCCGAAACTGGTGCCGGAACTGGAGGGGGCCTGCCCTTCGCCAGCGATTCGCTGACCGAGGATTACGAGTTAGGCCTCGCCATTGCCGCAACCGGCGGGCGCTGCCGCTTTATCCGCAGCCGGGGGGATGATGGGCGCCTGATCGCCACGCGCGCCTTTTTCCCGCATCGCTTCGATACGGTCATCCGCCAGAAAAGCCGCTGGGTGCTCGGGATTGCCTTGCAAGGATGGGACCGGGTTGGCTGGGCCGGTGGGGCGGGCGAGGTGTGGATGCGCGCGCGTGACCGGCGCGGCCCGCTGACGGCGCTGGTGCTGCTGGCGGGCTATGCGCTGGTGGTGTTGACAGGGGTGCTGGGCGTGTTGGTGGCGACCGGGCTGGCCGAGCCTTCACCGCTCAGCCCGCTCCTGAAAGCGGTGCTGATCGCCAATACAGGCGCGTTCGTGTGGCGCATCGTGATGCGCTTTGCCTTCACGATGCGCGAATACGGGGTGCGCGAGGGGCTGTGGGCGGTGGCCCGCTTGCCGCTGGCCAATGTCATCGCGATTATCGCCGGGCGGCGTGCGGTCTTCGCCTATGCCCGGACGTTGCGCGGCTGTGTGGCGGTGTGGGACAAGACCGAGCATGATGCGCACCCCGCGCAGCCCGGCCTGATCCGCGCAGGCCTGACATGACGATGTCGCCCGCCAGCACCCGCACACGGGGCGGTCCGCTGGTGATGCTTGTGCTGACGCTTGCAGGATGGAGCGCGGCGCGCGTGATGTGGTGGGAAAACCCATTCATCCCGCAGGCCGAAGCGCACGATTGGGCTGCGACGATTGCCAAACCACAGCAAACAGCGGCTCGGCTCCGCACGACAGCGCCTGCCGCACCGCCAGCTCCGGGCGCAGGGGCGCTGCCGATCGCCTTTGCGGCGCTCGGCTGGCGTCCAGACGATGCACCTCGGCGCCATCGCGATCCGCGCCGAGGGGGCACACAGGATGTGCCGCAAGCCGTCGCTGCGCCGGTTGCGGATACGCGCGCGCGTTTGGCGGACGAAGCGCGGGCAGACCCGAAGGCCGATCTGATCGGCGCGGCCGCGCAGGCGCCATTCCTGCCGACGCCCGTTGCAGCCCGGTCATCGGGAAAGGCCGGTCGCTGGTCGGTGGATGCCTGGGCGTTCTGGCGGCAGGGTTCGTCCGCCGCGCCGGTCTCGCAGGGGCGGGTGCCGATCTATGGGGCCAGTCAGGCGGGCGCGGTGCTGCAATATCGCCTCGATCCAGCCTCGCCGCGTGATCCCCGCCTATACACCCGCGCCTATCGCGCGCTGGTGGGCGGTGGGGAGAGCGAACTGGCGCTGGGCGGATCGTTGCGCCCGCTCCCCCGTCTCCCGCTGCGTGTGGCCGGTGAGGTGCGCTATACCGATGGCGCTGCAAGCGACACGATCCGGCCGGCAGCTTACGTAGTGAGCGCGCTTGCGCCGGTGCAAATGCCCTATGGCGCCCGGCTTGAAGCCTATGGACAGGCAGGCTGGGTCGGCGGGCCCGACCCCACCGCCTTTGCCGACGGGCAGGCGAGCCTGACACGCGAATGGCGCCAGATCGCCGGGATGACCGATGATGCCCTGCGCCTCAGCCTTGGCGCGGCGGCGTGGGGCGGGGCCCAAAAGGATGCGCAGCGGATCGACATTGGCCCCACCGTGCGGTTTGACATGAGGTTGGGCCCGGTGCCTGCGCGGCTCTCGATCGATTGGCGGGCGCGGGTGGGCGGGGATGCCAGCCCGACCTCGGGCGTCGCGGCGACGATCTCGACCGGCTTCTGATCGGTGCGTGCGGCGCAGGCCGCGGTGCCGCATGAGAAAATAACCCGCTTTGCGTGGCTTTCATCGCTCTGCGCGCTGGTCTAGTCCTCCGCGCATGGACGTGTATCTGCCTATCGCGAATCTCTCGGTCAACGGGCTCGTCATTGTGTTGCTGGGCGCGGTCACAGGCGTTCTTTCCGGCCTGTTCGGCGTGGGCGGCGGGTTTCTGACGACGCCGCTGCTGATCTTCTACGGTATCCCGCCCACGGTTGCGGCGGCTTCGGCGGCGACGCAGGTGACCGGCGCCAGCGTTTCCGGCGTACTAGCCCATTCGCGCCGCAAGGGCGTGGATTACCGCATGGGCGCGGTGATGGTGGGCGGCGGAATTATCGGCGCCTTGATCGGGGCCTTGTTGTTCCGGGTGCTGCAATCGCTCGGACAGATCGATGTCGTGATTTCGGTCCTGTATGTGCTGATGCTCGGCTCGATCGGGCTGCTGATGCTGCGCGAGGCAGTAAGTTCGCTGCGCCCCGGACTGCTGGGCAAGGCAGGCGTCCGGGCGAAAAAGCGCCGCCACCACCCCCTCGTGGCCAGTTTGCCCTATCGCTGGCGGTTCTATGCCTCGGGCCTGTACATTTCACCACTGGCCCCGGCGATCCTGGGGATGCTGGTGGGCATCCTGACCATGCTGATGGGCGTGGGCGGCGGGTTCCTGCTGGTGCCGGCCATGCTGTATATTCTGGGGATGAGCGGCAATGTCGTGGTGGGCACGTCGCTGTTCCAGATCCTGTTCGTGACCATGGTGACGACCATGACCCACGCCTTGACCACCAAGGCGGTCGATCTGGTGCTGGCGGCGCTTTTGCTGCTGGGATCGGTGCTGGGCGCGCAGTTCGGCACGCAGATCGCGTTGAAGGCCAAGCCCGAATACCTGCGTCTGGCACTGGCCACGCTGGTGCTGCTGATTGCGCTGCGGATGCTTTACGGGCTCGGCGTGCAGCCGGACGAGATCTACACCGTGGTTCCCCTATGAGCGTGCGTTCATGACCTTCGCGGCGCGCGTGTTCGTGGTGATGGTTGCGTGGACTGCGCTGTCGGCGCAGCGCGAGCCGGTGCTGGTGCCCGCAGTGAGCCAGTCTCGGATCGAAGTGCGGCAGGGCTTTACCGGGGCGCGGCTGCTGCTTTACGGTGCCGTGATCGATCCTGCAGGGGCAGGGCGCGCCGGGGATTACGACATCGTCGTGGTGCTGAAAGGCCCGACAGAACCTGTCCGCATCCGCGAGAAAGAGCGTCTCGCGGGGATGTGGATGAACGCCGGATCAAGCGATTTCCGCTCGGCCCCGGCGTTTTTTGCGGTCGCATCCTCGCGGCCGGTGAGCGAGATCGTCGATGAACGCACGGCGGCGATTTACGAGCTTGGCACGGATTTCATCCAGCTTTCGCCTTCAGGCCAGATCGAGCCGGAAGAACAGACACGGTTCGCGCAGGGGCTGGTCGATTTGCGGCGGCGGCAGGGGCTGTTTCAGGAAAACCCCCGCGGGGTCAGCATCTCCGAAAAGGTGCTGTATCAGGTGCGGATCGATCTGCCCTCCAATGTCACGACCGGCGCCTACACCGCTGAAACCTTTGCTATCGCGCAAGGCCGGGTGCTGACCAGCGCAACCGCGAAGATCGAAGTGGTCAAGGCCGGCCTCGAAGGACGCGTCGTCGCTGCGGCGCAGCGTTGGTCGTTCCTTTATGGTCTGGGCGCGATTGCGCTGTCGCTGGGGATGGGCTGGCTCGCTGGGCGCCTGTTCGCCCGTGGCTGAACCTGCGGCTTGCCTTGGCCTGCGCGGTGTGTTGACCCGATCTTAACCCCGCCCGCCGTATCCCGATTGCGGCCGCTATCGGCACCGCAGGGGAAAAGGCGCAGATGAGCGATTACGGAAGGCAGGATTTCGAACGGTTCACCGGCCCCAATCCGGCGGGCGCGGAAGAAGTGGCGTCGGCCCATGCCAGCGGTTTGGACAATGCGCGCCTGCCCATCGGCGTCGTGCTGGAGATTTCAGGCTCCGGTTCGCAGATTGCGCTGGATCTGCAGCGCATCAACGATTGCATGAAGGACGATGATCCCTCGGTCGCGCTGGCCGGACAGGTCGGCAGCCAGGTCAAGATCCGCGTTGGCGATGCCTGGCTGCTCGCCAACGTGCGCGATCAGCGCAAGGACCGCCGCACCGATAACGGTATCATCGCGAATATCGACTTTCTGGGCGAAGGCGGCGAGGAAAAGCTTACGGGCCGCATCCACGGCTTCAAGCGCGGCGTGACCCGCTATCCCGTTCCCGGCGCGATGCTTTATCCCGCCACCACACGCGATCTGGAACAGATTTACGCGAGCGATGGGCGCGCCAGCATCACCATCGGCAAGGTGTTTCCCACCAAGGATATCCGCGCCGGGCTGTATATCGACGCCATGCTGGGCAAGCACTTTGCGCTGCTGGGATCGACCGGGACGGGTAAATCGACCAGCGCCGCGCTGATCCTGCACCGCATCTGCGAAGCCGCGCCCAAGGGTCACATCGTGATGATCGACCCGCACGGCGAATATTCCGCCGCGTTCCGCACCACGGGACAGATCCTCGACGTGTCGAACCTGCAAATGCCCTATTGGCTGATGAATTTCGAGGAACATTGCGAAGTCCTGCTGTCGAGCAGCGGCAACGAACGTCAGGTCGATGCCGACATTCTGGCAAAGTGCCTGCTGGCCGCGCGGTCACGAAACCGGCTGGCCCAGACAATGGGCAAGATCACGGTGGATTCGCCGATCCCCTATCTTCTGTCCGATTTCAGCAACATTCTGCAGGACGAAATGGGCCGCCTCGACAAGGCGACATCGACCGCGCCGTTCATGCGCATCAAGGGCAAGCTGGACGAATTGAAGGCCGATCCGCGTTATCAGTTCATGTTCTCCGGCATGCTGGTGGGCGACACGATGGTGGAGTTCATCAGCAAGATCTTCCGGATGCCCGGCGGCGGCAAGCCGATCTCGATCATCGACGTGTCGGGCGTGCCGTCTGACATCACCTCCACCGTGGTGGCGGTGCTCAGCCGGCTGGTGTTCGATTTCGCCATCTGGGGCCGCGAGGAAAAGACCCGCCCTGTGCTGCTGGTGTGCGAGGAAGCGCACCGCTACGTCCCCAACGAGAAGAACGCCGATGGATCGTCGGTCGGCAAGATCCTCAGCCGCATTGCCAAGGAAGGGCGCAAATACGGCATTTCGCTGGGTCTCATCACCCAGCGGCCGTCCGACCTCGCCGAAGGCGTGCTGTCGCAGTGCGGCACCATCATCTCGATGCGCCTCAACAACGACCGCGATCAGGCCTTCGTGCGCGCGGCCATGCCTGAAGGCGCGCGCGGTTTCCTCGATTCGATCCCGGCGCTGCGCAACCGCGAATGCATCATTTGCGGCGAGGGCGTTGCGATCCCGATCCGCGTGTCGTTCGACAATCTCGAAGAACACAAGCGTCCGGCCTCGGAAGACCCGAGCTTTGCAGAATTGTGGAAAACTGACGGGGGCGAGGAAGAACTGGTCGAGCGCGTGGTGATGCGCTGGCGATCGCAAGGCTAACCATCCCGCCCCGGCCCCTCGCGCAGGCGGGAGGGGGTATCAGCGCCAAACTTTCCCCCTCCCGCTTGCTGGAGGGGTCGCGGGCGGGACTTACGTGCCTCTGGTATCGCCGTAGAGGTGGATATGCAGACGGTCGCTCATGCGAAAACCGTGTTCGAGGCATAGCGGCGCCAACCAGTCCTGCCGCGCGCGCTGGACTGCGGTGCTGGTGCCTTCGGCCATCAGGAAGATCTGCCCCGGCCTGAAGCGGTAGCGGCGCTGGAGTTCCAGCACCTCGGCCACGTCATCCGGGCTGGCGATCACGAACTTCAGGAAGGCGCGCGGTTCCGCCGCCCAGGCATCCATCCGTTCGGGTATCAACGCCAGATCGGCCGGGTTTCCGCTGTGCGAAAGTTTGGGACTGACATTGTATTGATCGACCCGGATATCCAGCCTCACCGGCGGTGCGACGGTGCCGTTGGTTTCGATTTCGACGGTGATATCGGGAAGAAAGCCAAGCATTGCGGCCAGCGCACCCGCCTGAAGCAGCGGCTCGCCCCCGGTGATGACGAGCCGGTTCTGCCCCAGCGCCGCGATCCGTTCCGCCGTTTCGGCAGGGGAAAGCGTCACCTGATTGGCCTTGCGATCATAAGCTGCGGTGTCGCGGTGGGGGCGGTTGTCGCCTTCAAACCGCCAGGTATACGCCGTGTCGCACCACACGCAGGCAAGGTTACAGCGGCTGAGCCGCACAAAGGCGACGGGCACGCCCATACTCGGCCCTTCGCCTTGCAGGCTGGCGAAAATCTCCGGCCCGCCGGTGTCATCGGTGGCGAGGGTTAGTTGCACATCACCCCAGCCGCGCCAGCGCCGCTGTCAGCCGCGTCACTTCGCCCTGATGGTGCCCGAGATCGGCGCGCGCTTTTTCGACCGCTTCGGGCTTGGCCTTTTCCGCGAAGGCAGGGTTGCCGAGGCGACCCTCCAGCGATTTCACTTCCTTGGTGCTTGCCACCAACGCCTTTTCCAGCCGCGCTTTTTCGGCCGCGATGTCGATGATCCCTTCAAGCGGGATGATAAACACGTCGCTGCCCGCCGTCACCTGCATCGCCGGGCCTGCGGGGGCTTCCCCGATGGTCACCGGCGTCAGCCGTGCGAGGCGTTCGATCGCGGCGCTGCTGCGATCAATGGTGCGCGTTGCCACATCGGACGGCGCGGCCAGATACGCCGCCAGCTTGGCGCCCGGCGGAATGCCGAGTTCGTTCTTGGCGCTGCGGGTGCTGGTGGTCAGATCAATCACCCAGTCGATTGCGTCGGTTGCGTCTGCGCTGACTTCCGCTTGCGGTGCAGGCCATTGCGCAACGATCAGCTCGTAGGGCCGCGTCCCCAGTTTGTGCCACAGCTCTTCGGTGATGAAGGGCATGAAGGGGTGCAGCATGACGAGGATCTGGTCGAGCGCCCAGCCGGCGACCGCGCGGGTTTCGACCGCAGGCGGGCTGTCGGCGTCTCCGGCGAAGACCGGCTTGATCAGTTCCAGATACCAGTCGCAGAACTTGCTCCAGGTGAACTGATAGATCGCGTTGGCTGCCGCATCGAAGCGCAGGTCAGCCATGGCGCGCTCGATCTCGGTGACGCAGGCCGCGACTTCGCCGATGATCCATTGGTTAGCAGCGAGGCGCGCAGTCGGGGCTTTTACGGTCGCCGACGCGCCGATACCGTTCGATTGGCAGAACCGCGCCGCGTTCCACAGCTTGGTGCCGAAGTTACGGTAACCCTCGACGCGGCGTTCATCCATCTTGATGTCGCGGCCCTGGCTTTCCATCGCCGCCATGAAGAACCGCAGCGCATCCGCGCCGTATTGGTCGATCAGGCCGAGCGGATCGACGACATTGCCCTTGGACTTGGACATCTTGGCGCCGTCCGCCGCGCGCACGAGGCCGTGGAGATAGAGCGTGTCCCAGGGCCTCTGGCCCATGAGGTGATAGCCCATCATCATCATGCGGGCATCCCAGAAGAACAGGATGTCGAAGCCGGAGATGAGCAGCGAATTGGGGAAATGTTTCTCAACCAGCGGCGCGGCGTCTTCGGGCCAGCCGAGCGTGGCGAAGGGCCACAAGGCGGAGGAGAACCATGTGTCGAGGACGTCCTCGTCTTGCGCCAGGGCCACGCCTTCACCGGCAAGGGCCTGCGCCTCTTCAGCCGTGGTGGCGACGAAACAGCGGCCATCATCGGCAAACCACGCCGGAATCCGGTGCCCCCACCACAGTTGGCGCGACACGCACCATGGCTGGATGTTCTCCATCCAGTTGAAGAAGGTCTTTTCCCAGGTCTTGGGCACGATGCCGATTTCGCCCGACTTCACCGCCTCGATCGGCTTTTTCGCCAGTTCGCCTGCGTTCACATACCACTGGTCGGTCAGCCACGGTTCGATCACCACGCCGCCGCGGTCACCGAAGGGAGTCTGGATCACGCGCGGTTCGGCATCGTGTTCGGTCTGCTCTCCATCCTTTTCGGTGACGTGGGGCACCAGAAAGCCTTCGGCCTTCATCCGGTCAACCACCGCCTTGCGCGCATCGAACCGGTCGAGGCCCACGAACTGCGCAGGGATCAGCCCATCGGCCACCTGCACCACCGCTGCTTCGGCATCGAGCATGTTGAACATGTCGCCCGCCGCAATCCCGGCGCGTCGCCCGACCTCAAAGTCGTTGAAATCATGCCCCGGCGTGACCTTGACGCAGCCTGATCCCAGCGCAGGATCCGCGTGTTCATCGGCGATAATCGGGATGCGGCGCCCGGTGATCGGCAGGATGATGTGCTTGCCGACCACACTGGCATAGCGTTCGTCCGCCGGGTTCACAGCCACGGCCATGTCCGCCAGCAGCGTTTCCGGGCGGGTGGTGGCAACAACCAGATGGTCCGCCCCATCATCGGTCAACACGCCATCTGCCAACGGATACCGCAGGCGCCAGAAGCTGCCCTTGATCTCGCGCGTCTCCACCTCAAGATCGCTGATCGCGGTCTTCAGCTTCGGGTCCCAGTTGACCAGCCGCTTGTCGCGGTAGATCAGCCCGTCGTTATACAGGTCAACGAAGGTCTTGATCACCGCCTTGGTGAAGTGCGGGTCCATGGTGAACTGCTCACGGCTCCAGTCCATAGAGCAGCCCAGCCGCCGCAGCTGGTTAGTAATGGTGCCGCCGGATTCGGCCTTCCATTCCCACACCTTCGCCACGAAATCCTCGCGCGAATAATTGGTGCGCTTGTCCTGCCGCGCTTCCATCTGGCGTTCGACCACCATCTGCGTGGCGATGCCCGCGTGATCGGTGCCCACGACCCACAAGGCGTCCTTGCCGCGCAGCCGTTCATAGCGGACCACTACGTCCTGCAAGGTGTTGTCGAGCGCATGGCCGATATGCAGGCTGCCGGTCACGTTGGGCGGCGGGTTGACGATGGTGAAGGCCTCGGCACCGGGTCGCTCGGGCCGGAAGCAGCTGTTCGCCTCCCAATGCTGATACCAGCGCGCCTCGATTGCGGCGGGGTCGAAAGTGGTGGGAAGGGTGGGGTTCATGGTGTCCGGCATAATGTGCAGCGCCATGCCAGCACCTATGTTGCGATGCAATGATGGACCGGCGAAAGGAAGGCGCACCCTTCGTTGCGAGAGCCTTGCTTGAGGCTGAAAATCCCCCCATAGCCTGCGCAGATGCAGACTGCGACGCAATATACCCTTGAGAATCTGGGCGAGGATGCAGGGACTGCGCGGCTGGCGTTGTCCGGGCACCTGACGCTGGCGCATATCGGTCCGCTGGAACACGATCTGCGGCAAATTGCAGGCCCGATCGGCACGATTGATCTGAAAGACGTCGAGGAAATCGACACCGTCGGCGCCTATGTGGTGTGCCGCATCGCACGCGAACATGACAGTGACATCACCGGCGCCAGCCCGGCGGCCGAGCGATTGCTTGCCGCGGTGCGCGGGCTTGATGAAGGTGGCGACATCCGCGCGCCCCGTTCGCCGGTCTGGGAACGCGTGCCTGCGGCGCTGGGCGAGAAGATTTATGGCGCGCGCCGCGGCGTTTCCGGCGTGGTCGGGTTTTTCGGCCAGATCCTGATTGGCGGGGCGAGCGTGCTGCGCCATCCCCGCCGCTTTCCCGTGAAGGCGCTGGTGCACCAGATGGAACTGGTCGGCGTATCGGCCCTGCCGATCATCGGCTTGATGAGCTTTCTCATCGGCATCGTGATCGCCCAGCAGGGCTCGGTCCAGCTCCAGCAATTCGGTGCCGAATCCCTGACGGTGAACCTCGTCGGGCGCATCACCTTGCGCGAGTTGGGCGTGCTGATGACCGCGATCATGGTCGCAGGCCGATCCGGCAGCGCCTTTGCCGCGCAGATCGGCACGATGAAGCTGACCGAGGAAATCGATGCCATGCGCACCATCGGCATTTCTCCGATCGAGGTGCTGGTCATCCCGCGCATTCTGGCGGCCACGTTCATGATGCTGCTGCTGGGTTTCTATGCCTCGGTCATGGCGATCATTGGCGGCGCGGTGGTAGGCGATGCCACGCTGGGCATTCCGTTTATCACCTTTCTTCTGCGCATTCAGGAGGTTGTGCCAACGCATGACCTGTGGGTGGGTCTAATCAAGGCGCCGGTCTTTGGCCTGATCGTGGCGCTGGCGGGCTGCTATCACGGCATGCAGGTAGAGGGGAACTCCGAGGAAATCGGGCGCCGCACCACCATGGCGGTGGTTTCGGCGATCTTTGCCGTGATCGTGATCGACGCGTTCTTCGCGGTGTTCTTCACCGAAATCGGGTGGGGGTAGGCGGCCTGATGCGAATGAATGAACATCCCGACCACGCCGGTCCGGCGATCGTGGTCGAAGGGCTGGTCAACAGCTTTGGCGATTTTGCCGTGCACGACGGGTTGGATCTGACCGTCAAGCGTGGTGAGATTCTGGGCGTTGTGGGCGGCTCCGGCACAGGTAAGTCGGTGCTGATGCGCTCGATCATCGGCCTTCAAAGGCCGCAGGAGGGCCGGATCGAGGTGCTGGGCGCCGATCTCAGCGATCAGGATCCCAATGGCGAAACCGGCATCCGCAGCCGCTGGGGCGTGCTGTTTCAGGGCGGCGCGTTGTTTTCGACACTGACGGTGGGCGAAAATGTCGAGGTGCCGATCAAGCAGTTCTACCCGGACCTTGATCCTGCGCTGCGGGCCGAAATTGCGCGGTACAAGGTGATCCTGTCCGGACTGCCCCAAAGTGCGGTCGCGAAATACCCGTCCGAGCTTTCGGGCGGCATGAAAAAACGCGCCGGCCTCGCCCGCGCATTGGCGCTCGATCCTGAACTGCTGTTCCTTGACGAGCCGACCGCAGGCCTCGATCCGATCGGCGCGGCCAAGTTTGACCGGCTGACCCGCGAATTGAAGGAAACCCTGGGGCTGACGGTGTTTCTCATAACCCATGATCTCGATACGCTTTACGAAATCTGCGACCGGGTGGCGGTGATTGCGGAGAAAAAGATCATTGCGGTGGGCACGATTCCCGAACTGATCGCCACCGGCCATCCGTGGATCGAGGAATATTTCGGTGGTCCGCGCGGCCGCAGCGCGCACGACGCGCATCTGCGGGGCGAGGCATGATCCGGGTCAAGAGCAAGAGAATGTTGGACATCTGCGCCCGGCGGGCGGCATAGGAAACGCACATGGAAACCAGAGCCAATCATCTGTGGGTCGGTGCGGTGACGCTGGTATTGCTGGCGGCGCTGGCCGCATTCATTGTCTGGATCGCCCGACTGGGCGAAGGCAAGCAGGATGAATTCGACATCTTCTACGGCCAGTCGGTCACCGGCCTCGCCAAAGGCAGTCAGGTCAGCTTTGCCGGTGTTCCGGTGGGGCAGGTCACAGAAATTGCACTGGCCAAGGACAATCCTGAATTCGTGCGCGTGCGGATCAAGGTGGGCGAAGATGTGCCGATCCTGGTGGGCACCCAGGCGACCATCCAGGCGAGCTTTACCGGCGTTTCGACCATTTTGCTGGATGGCGCGCGCAAGGACAATCCGGCGATTACATGCGAAACCACGGCCTGCCCCGAAGGCCGCCCTGTCATCCCTCCGGGGCGCGGCGGCTTTGGCGAAATCGTGGCGAATGCGCCGCTGTTGCTCGAACGGTTGGCGACGCTGACGGAGCAGCTGAACACCATTCTGGGCCCCGATAACCAGCAGGAACTGGCCGGGATCCTGCGCAATACCAACCGCCTGACCAGTGGGATGGCCGACGCTGCGCCCGAACTGTCCGCCAATCTCAAGGAATTCCGCGTCACCATGCAGGAATTCAACGAGACGCTGGATGCCGCCGAAAAGCTGGTGCTGACTACCGATTCGCTGCTCAATGACGAAGGCAAGCCTTTGACGCGTGAACTGCGCGCGACGCTGAAATCGGCGAATACCGCGCTCGCTTCGCTATCTGCAACGCTGGAGGATACCCGGCCTGCCGTGCGCCAGTTGCGCACCAGCACGCTTCCCAATGCCGAAGTGACCTTGCAGGATCTGCGTGCAACCAGCCGTGCGCTGCGCGCGATCACCGAAAAGCTCGAAAGCGAAGGCGCTGGCGCCTTGGTGGGCGGACAGTCGCTGCCTGACTACAAGCCGAAATGAGGATGACCGTTTCCATGACCTTCCTGACCCGGCCGATTCTGTCTGCCCCGTTGCTGCTGGCCCCGTTGTTGCTGGCCCTGTCCGGCTGCATCAGCCTGGGCGGCGAGCCGCCTGAGAGCCTGCTGACGCTCAGCCCCGCCATTGCCGCGCCGGCCGGACCCGGTGTCGCCCCTGGCGAAGCGCGGCCGGTGATTGCGGTGCTCTATTTCGACACCCCGGCCAAGCTTGATGTGCTGCGCGTGCCGGTGGCGGTAAGCGATACCGAGCTGGCCTATTTGCAAGAGGCGTTCTGGGTGGAAAAGCCCGCGCGTCTGTTCCGGCGGCTGGTGGGCGAAACGATCCGTTCACGCGGCGCGGCGCTGGTGGTCGATGGCGACGATACGGCAACGCTGGCGACGGTGACATTGCGCGGCACGTTGATCGAAATGGGATATGATGCGCAAAGCGCAGCCGCCGTGGTTCGGTTTGACGCCGTGCGGATCGGTGAAAACGGCACGGTCACCACCCGCCGGTTCGAGGCTCGCGAAACCGGTGTGGCGGCAGAGACGCGGGCCGTTGGTACGGCCCTGAATGCGGCGGCGAACACGGTCGCGGCGGATGTCGCGGATTGGGTCGCGGCGGGTTAATTCGCTCCGGCCAGCCGGGCAAAAGCGCAGGCGCGCAGGAAATCGGCCTCGCGCCGGGCGCGGCGTTCCTCGGCTTCCCAGTCCCGGCCCCACAGGTCGGCCTGCCATTCCTCCTCCAGACACACCGCCTGCCACAGCGCGCGCGGCTCGTCCTCGCCCCGCGCTTCGAGTGCGGCCAGCGCGGTAACGAGCGATGCGGCCAGCGTCGTCATCGTCTCGACAGCGGCCAGCGTGAAAGCGTCGAATGCCAGCAATCGTGTTTCCAGCACAGCCAGCGCCGCAGCTGGCTGCGGGCGGTGGACCACCCCGCTGACGCGCACGAACGTAATGTCGTGCGAAGCCTCGAAACCCGCCAGTAGCGGCTCCCAAACCTCCTGTTGACGCGCATAGAGCGCAGCGTCGGGATCGGCGCGGTAACACAGCGTATCGGTTTCGGCATAGGCGACAAGACCACGCGCCTTTGCCGCAGGATCGGGGGCGATCACATCGATGGCGTAGTCGGTCATGTCACGCAGGGGCAGACTGGCCGGGTCGATTTTCTCGCCCTGCCGCCGCCATTCGGCCGCCAGCACCTCGCCCAGCGCCACGGTCGGGGAGATCTGAGGCTCGCCGCCCACGGTCTTCACCCCGCGCCCGTCCAGCAGAACCTGCCATCCGCCCGGTTGCGCGCCGAGCGTGACATCATTGTAGAACCGGCGAATCATCTGTGCGTCCTGTCTCCGGCGTTCCAGCGCCGCGCGACAAAGCGCGGCAGGAAGAAGACTTCAAAGAAACCAAGCACTGCGATGACCACCCCTACCGCGTAGGGCAGGTCGATCACGCCGCGCACGATGGCAAAGCCCAGCATCACCATCGCGACCCCGCCGAAGCGCACCACATTGATGATGATGAAGCCGTTGCGCGCCCGGGTATCGGCCCGCGCCTTGGCAATCTCGCGGTCGGACTGGCTCATGGCAAAGCCTCCTCCAGCGCGGATCGCAGCGCAGCGGCGGTTTCCACCACGCGGGATGCGCCGCTGGCGAGCAGTTCATTGGTGCCATGATAGCCCCAGCCGACCCCGATCGCCGCCACGCCGATGCTGCGCGCCATCAGCATATCGAAGCTGGTATCGCCGATCATCACCGCCTGTCCCGGCAGCGCGCCGGCCTCAAACAGGGCGGCCTCCAGCATCGCGGGGTGCGGCTTTGATGGGTGGCGGTCTGCCGTCTGGAGCGAGACGAACAAATCGGCGATGCCATGGGTGGCAAGGCACGCGGCCAGCCCACGGTCGGACTTGCCGGTCGCCACCGCAAGACTCCAGCCTGCGGCATGCAGATCGCGCAGCATGGCGGCGATGCCATCATACAAGGGTTCGTCCAGCAGCCCTTCCTCGCGCCGCCCCCGAAAGCTGGAGCGGTAGAATTCGGTCACGGCGCGGTTCTGATCGTCGCTGAGGTCAGGGGCGAGGCTGCGCACGGCGGCAGGCAGGCTGAGGCCAACGATCCGGCGCACGGCCTGATTGTCCGGCGCTTCCAGACCTGCGCGGGTGAAGGCGCGTTCCATCGCCCAGCAAACATCCGCCTGCCCGTCGACCAGCGTGCCGTCGCAATCGAACACCGCGAGCCTCATGCCGCAGCGCCCCGCATCCAGTCGGCAAGCGCGCTGGCCCCGGCGTCAGCGAGACCTTCGGCGATCCGCGCGCGCATTTGGGGCGATTTGTTCTGCGACAGTTTCATCGTCGGTCGCCGAGCGGTGATGGAGAGCTCGAAGCCGATAATGCCGCGAAACAGCCCGTCCCACACCTTGGGCGAGGATTCCTCGGCCCGCCACGGCTTGCCTTCAAGGCGTTCCTCGTGACGGGTGATGGCGGCGTGCAGGAAGGTTTCGAGACCCGCATCATCCATCCGCCGCACCGATCCTTCGAGCTCCAGCGCGACATAGTTCCAGGTCGGCACGGTGTCGCGATCGTCATACCAGCGCGGGCTGACATAGGCGCCCGGCCCGTTGACGACGATCAGCGCGGGGCCGCTGTCGAGGCGCCGGGCGAGCGCATTGCTGCGCGCCAGATGGAATTGCACCGTATCATTGCCGCGCATCAGCAGCGGCGTGTGCGCGACACGCGGGCCATCGGGCGTGGCGGCGAACACCATGCCGAACCCGATCCGGTCCACCAGATCGGCGTCGGCGGCGGCATCGTCACAGCGAAATAGCGGATTGGGATGCATCAGTGCGCAGGCTTTCGTCCCGGTCCCTTGGGCGCGGGCCTCGCCCTGCCGGCACCGGCTTTCGCAGCCGGCTTGGCGGCGGGTTTGCCAGCGGGCTTGGCAGGCTTACCCTTGGCGCCGGACTTCGCCTTGGGCTTGTCCGCATCGCCGCGTGAACGCCGCGGGCTGCGGGCCTCCTTTCGGGCCTGCTTGAAATGCCGGCGGGCGGCCTGCTTCTTTTCCTCGCCCGTGCGTTCGGGGGCTTCGTCGCCCATCGGGGATGCATCCGACAGACCCTGATCGAAGCCCAGCACCTCCATGCTCATGGCAAAGTGCGGCGGCAGTTCGGCGGTCACATCGAGCTTGCCGCCCGTGCCTTCCACTGTCTTGGGTTCGGAGATGATCAGGCGGCGCGCGTGCAGGTGCATCTTGCGGCTGACCGCGCCGGTGAGGAAGCTATCCGGCCCGCCATACTTGCCATCGCCCACGATCGGGTGGCCGATCGCCGCCATGTGGACGCGCAACTGGTGGGTGCGCCCGGTCAGCGGTTCGAGTTCGACCCAGGCGGCGCGCTCTCCGGCGTGGTCGACCACGCGGTAGCGGGTCTTGGCCGCCGCGCCGTTTTCCTCGTCGATATGCATCTTCTCGCCGCCCGTGCCCGGCTGTTTGGCGAGGGCTGCATCGATCACGCCTTCGGATAACGCCGGATTGCCGACCACCAGCGCCCAATAGACTTTCCGCGCCGAACGGCTGGCGAATCGCTTGGAGAAGCTCGCCGCAGCGCCCGGCGTGCGCGCGATCAGCAGCACGCCCGAGGTGTCCTTGTCGAGCCGGTGAACTAGCCGCGGGCGCGGGGTCTTTTCGGTCTCGACAAAGGCATCGAGCAGGCCGTCGACGTGCTTGGTGGTCTTGCTTCCGCCCTGCGTGGCAAGGCCGGGAGGCTTGTTGAGCACGATCGCGGAGCGGGTCTCGTGGATCACCATGGCCTTGGCCTCGGCGATCTGCTCCGGGCTGAGGGTGCGGGTGCGCGGCACGGCTTTCTTCGCGGTCGGGGCGTCCTCACCGCCGGGGGGCACGCGCAGCACCTGACCCTGTTCCAGCCGGTCTTCCGGCTTGGTACGCTTGCCATCGACGCGGATCTGCCCGGTGCGCGCCCAGCGGGACACCGTGGCAAAGCCGATCAGCGGCAGGTTGCGTTTGAACCAGCGGTCGAGCCGGATGCCATCGTCATCCTCGCTCACGGTGAACTGGCGGACGTTGTCGGCGGGAAGCTCGGTCGGAATATCGGTCATGATGCACTCTGTGCGGCGACGAGGCCGAGGATGATTGCCGCCATGCCGGCGGCCAGCGATGCGGCAGCATAGCCGATCGCCAGCATGGCCTGCCCGCGGTGGAGCATGGTGACGAGTTCGGCACTGAAGGCGCTGAAAGTGGTGAACCCGCCCAGCAGACCGACCCCGATCAGCAGGCGGATGCTTTCGGCGCTCTGGTCTGCCGTTGTGCCGCGCGCGAGCCAGCCGATCAGCGCCCCCATCATCAGGCTGCCAAGGATATTGACGCCCAGCGTTCCCCACGGAAAGGCGTTGTCAGGCCCGGCCCAATGGGTCACCAGACGACCAGCATGATAGCGCAGCACAGACCCCGCCGCCCCGCCAATGGCGACGTTGAGGGTTGCCAAGAGAGGGGATATTTCAGCGGCCATAGCCCGGCCATAGCGAGGGCGGGGCGCTCTGCCTAGCGCGGCTGCGCTGTCAATGTGCGAAGGATTGTACGGTCACGGCTTGCCATTTTGCGCCTGTTGGCCTAATGCGGCGCGGTTTGAAGGGCGGATCCCCATGGGAATCGCCCACGTTCCATTTGAAATTCATCGCGTATCCCCGCGTGATTCGGGCGGGCTCTGGCGTTTTTGATACATGAGGTAGTCTTCGTTTATGCAAATCATGGTTCGCGATAACAATGTCGATCAGGCCCTGCGCGCGCTCAAGAAGAAGCTGCAGCGCGAAGGCGTTTATCGCGAGATGAAGCTGCGTCGCCATTTCGAAAAGCCCAGCGAAAAGCGCGCTCGTGAAAAGGCTGCTGCTGTGCGCCGCGCCCGCAAGATGGAGCGCAAGCGTCTGGAGCGTGACGGGAGCAAGTAATCCCGTCGACAAGCGGCTTTGCGCTTGCGCAAGCCGCTTGAATCCCCCTTTCCGATCAGTCATCAGGGCGCGGCTTATTCCCGCGCCCTTTTGCCGTCATTTTCCGGCACTAGAGCGCCGCCCATCAGGACCGTATTCATGACCGAGATTACCCGCGTTCCGATCAAGCCCGTTGCCAAGGGGTCGCTGACCAAACTGTGGATCGGCGTGATCCTGGCCGTTCTGGTGGGTGCAGGGCTGGCCTGGGCCGCCCTTCCGCGCGGCCTGAATGTCGAGACGCAAGTGGCGGGCAGTGGCCCGAACCCGCAGATCGGGGAAGTGGTGTGGGTCAAATACAAGGGCAAGCTTGCTGCTGATGGCACGGTGTTCGACGAATCGCAGGACATTCCTTTGCCAGTGCAGGGTCTCTTCCCCGAAGGGACCCCGTTCCCGCTTGAGGAAGGCGCGACCGTACCCGGCTTCTTCCAGGGCCTCCAGCAGGTCCAGAAGGGCGGCAAGTACACGTTCTTCATCCCTGCTGATCTCGCCTATGGCGCGGCCCCGCCTCCGGGAAGCCCGCTGCCGGCCAATGCCGATCTGGAGTTCGAAATCGAAGTGACGGACATCATGAGCCGCGCAACGTTCGATCGCAATTTGCAGATTCTGCAGCAGACCATGCAGTCGCAGATGGGCGGCGCGCCTGGTGGTGCGCCGGGCGCGGCACCCAGTGCGGGCCCCGGTGCAGCACCCCTACCGCAGCCCGGCCAGTAAGGGGCGGTCGGACCATGTCAGTGGACAAGGCAACCGTTGCCAAGATTGCCAGCCTTGCGCGTATCCAGATGGATGACGCCGCGCTTGAACAGATGGTGCCGGAACTGAACGGCATCCTCCAATGGGTTGAGCAGCTCAGCGAAGTGGACGTGACCGGGATCGCGCCGATGGCGGCGGTGATCCCCAACACGCTGCGCCTGCGCGATGACGTGATTGACGCCGATCCGCTGACAGGCGGGGGCCGCCAGGGCGATGTCCTCGCCAATGCGCCTGCCGCCGAGCACGGCTTCTTCGGTGTTCCGAAAGTGATCGAATAGCATGACTGACCTGACCAATCTTGGCGTGAAAGACATCCGTGACGGCGTGGCGAAGGGTGATTTCACCGCGCGCGAAGTCGCTTCGGCCTTCAACGCTGCAGTTGCCGATGCGGCTGCGCTCAACGCTTTCATCGTCACTACGCCCGACTACGCGCTCGCCGCCGCCGACGCGGTGGACTCGAAGCGCGCTGCTGGCGAACCGTTGGGCGCGATGGCAGGTGTGCCGATCGGGATGAAGGATCTGTTCGCCACCGATGGCGTGCAGACCACCGCGGCCAGTCACATCCTTGAAGGCTTCACGCCCCGCTACGAATCGACCGTGTCGCAGAAACTGTGGGACGCGGGCGCAGGCATGCTGGGCAAGCTGAACCTCGATCAGTTCGCGATGGGATCGTCGAACGAGACGAGCTATTTCGGCAATGTCGCTTCCCCGTGGAAGAAGGCGGGCAGCAATGCCGCCATGTCGCCGGGCGGGTCTTCGGGCGGTTCGTCTTCGGCAGTGGCCGCGCGCATCGCGCCCGCCGCGACCGGCACCGACACTGGCGGTTCGATCCGCCAGCCCGCCGCCTTCACCGGCATCTGCGGCATCAAGCCGACCTATGGGCGCTGCTCGCGCTGGGGCGTGGTCGCGTTCGCATCGAGCCTCGATCAGGCCGGGCCGATGGCGCGCTCGGTCGAAGATTGCGCGATTATGCTGGGCGCGATGGCCGGGTTCGATCCCAAGGATTCGACCAGCCTCGATATGCCCGTGCCCGATTGGGAAGCGGCGCTGAACAGCGATCTGCGCGGCAAAAAGGTCGGCATCCCGCGCGAATACCGGATGGAGGGCACCGATCAGGCGATCCTCGATTCGTGGGAGCAGGGCAAGGTATGGCTCAAGGACGCTGGCGCCGAGATCGTCGATGTTTCCCTGCCGCACACCAAATATGCGCTGCCCGCCTATTACATCGTCGCCCCCGCCGAAGCATCGAGCAACCTCGCCCGCTATGACGGGGTCCGGTACGGGTTGCGCGACCTGCCCGATGGCAGCGGGCTGCAAGATATGTACGCCGCCACCCGCGCCGCGGGCTTCGGCGACGAGGTCAAGCGCCGCATCCTGATCGGCACCTATGTGTTATCCGCCGGTTTCTACGACGCCTATTACACGCAGGCGCAGAAAGTCCGCGCACTGGTCGCCCGCGATTTCGAGCGCGCGTTTGAACAGTGCGACGTGATCCTCGCGCCGACCACGCCGACCGCCAGCTTCCCGCTGGGTTCGATGAACGAAGACCCGCTGACGATGTATCTCAACGACGTCTTCGCCGTCCCCGCCAGCCTGGCGGGCCTGCCCGCGATGAGCGTGCCTGCCACGATCAATGCCGATGGCCTCCCGCTGGGCCTGCAACTGGTCGGCCGTCCTTTCGACGAGCAGAGCGTGCTGAACGCGGGCCTCGCGATCCAGCAGCGCGCAGACTTCACGGCGAAACCGGACAAGTGGTGGTGAACGCCGACCTGCCGCTATGGCTTGCCGGGATCGGCATCGCCCTCGCGGTGCCGGTGACTTTCATGGTCGCCAACTGGGTCAGGAAGAACGTCGATCACGGCGAAATGCGCTTCGACACGCGTGACGCCAGCGAGAGTGACGAGGAAACGAAATGAGCAACTACTGCATTCAGGGTGCCACGGGTGAATGGGAGGTCGTGATCGGCCTTGAAGTCCACGCGCAGATCAGCACCCGGTCCAAGCTGTTTTCCGGCGCGTCGACCGAATTTGGCGCGGAGCCGAACTCGCAGGTCAGCCTTGTCGATGCCGCGATGCCGGGGATGCTGCCCGTGCCCAACCGCGAATGCATCCGCCAAGCGGTGCGCACCGGCATGGCAATCGAAGCGCAGATCAATGCGTGGAGCCGGTTCGACCGCAAGAATTATTTCTACGCCGACCTGCCGCAGGGCTACCAGATCAGCCAGCTTTACCACCCCATCGTGGGCGAGGGGCAGTTGCTGATCGAAGCGGACGAGAAGGCCGGAATTGCCGCAGACAAGATCATCGGGATCGAGCGCATCCACGTCGAACAGGACGCGGGCAAGCTGATGCATGATCAGCACCCGACCATGTCTTATGTCGACCTCAACCGTTCGGGCGTGGCGCTGATGGAAATCGTCAGCCGCCCCGACATGGCCTCGCCCGCCGAGGCAGGGGCCTATGTGCGCAAGCTGCGCGCGATCCTGCGCTATGTCGGCAGTTGCGATGGCAATATGGAAGAAGGCTCGATGCGCGCCGACGTGAATGTCTCTGTGCGCCGTCCGGGCGAGGAGCTGGGCACGCGGACCGAGACCAAGAACGTCAATTCGGTGCGCTTCGTCATGCAGGCGATCGAGCATGAGGCGATGCGGCAGGTCGATGTGCTGGAGAGCGGCGGGAAAATCGTGCAGGAAACCCGCCTGTTCGATCCGGGCACCGGCACCACGCGCACGATGCGGTCGAAGGAAGATGCGCATGATTACCGCTACTTCCCCGATCCCGACCTCTTGCCGCTGATGCTGGAAGAGGATTTCCTCGCCGAATGCCGTGCGTCGCTCCCGGAATTGCCGGACGCCAAGCGCACACGTTACACCGACGTGCTGGGCCTCACACCTTACAATGCCCGCGAGCTGACCGCCGAGGTTGAGACCTTTGCGCGCTTTGAAACCCTGCTGGCCGAAACCGCGAAGGTCATTAGCAAGGATCAAGCCAAAGTCGCCACGCAGGTCGCCAACTGGTCGCTCTCGGTCGCGCCGGGCGTGATAAAGGCGCTGGGCGATGAAGCGGACCCCGCTAATGCCACGGCCGCCGCACAGGCGAGCATCCTCGCGATGCAGGACAAGGGCGAGATCAGCGGCGGGCAGGCCAAGGAGATCTTCGAGATCGTGCTCAAGACCGGCCGCGATCCTGCTGAAATCGCAGACGCCGAAGGTCTGAAGCAGGTCAGCGACACGGGCGCCATCGAAGCCGCCGTCGACGCGATCATCGCCGCCAACGCCGACAAGGTCGAACAGTACCGCGGCGGAAAGGAAGCGTTGTTCGGCTTCTTCGTCGGCCAGACGATGAAGGCGATGGGCGGCAAGGCCAATCCGGGCGTGGTCAACCAGCTGTTGAAGGCCAAGCTGGGCTAATGACCTTCGCGTGCTTTTGCGGCGGTGTCAGGCTTTTGACGACCAAAAAGCCTGATTTTATTCACGCCTGCAATTGCGATTTGTGCCGCAAATCGGGCGCCCATTGGGGGTATTTCGCGCCGTCCGAGGTTACTGTCACCGGTCAAACCGCCACTTATCGGCGCCACGATAAGCCGGAGCCGGGCGTCGATGTTCATTTCTGTACCGGCTGCGGATCTACCACCCATTTCCGCCTGACCGCTGCCGCCGTTCGCAAGCATGGGGATGTCGTGATGGGGGGCAATGCGTGTCTGATCGATGAAACCGCGCTTGAAGGGATCGAACTGCGTTATCCCAACGGGAAAGCATGGTCCGGTGAGGGCGAATTTGGCTATGTTCGCGCAAGCCGCATCCTTGGCACCGCCGCCTGAACAGGACCGATGGCATCGATCATCCTGATCCAGCCTGAAATCCCCGGCAATACCGGCGCCATCGGGCGCACCTGCGTGGCGCTGGGGCTGGAACTGATCCTGATCCATCCGCTCGGTTTCGACATATCGGACAAGCGCGTGAAGCGTTCGGGGCTGGATTACTGGCCGCATGTGAAGCTGACCGAATATGCCAGCTGGGATGCGTTCATCGGCGAGCGCGCCCCGCGCCCTGACCAATTGTTCCTGTTCGAGGAATTCGGCGCGCGCAGTTTTTACGAGCCGGACTATCCCGATGATGCGATGCTTGTCTTTGGGCAGGAGACCAAGGGCATCCCGCGCAGCGTGATCGACCGTCACCCTGACCGCATCGTCCACCTGCCGATGCGGTCAGACGTGATCCGCTCGCTCAATCTGGCCAACACCGTAACCGCTGCCGCCTATCAGGCGCTGCGAGGGAAATTCTGACGCAAGATCAAGCCACTTGTGCGGCGCCTGAGTTTATCGCAGTAAGCTTCTTGTGGCTGCCGGATACGTGCTGTCCACTTGGAGGGGCTAATGAAATTTTCGAGAGAATTGCGCTGCATCGCGGCTGCCGCGGCGTTGTGCGTGGCGGGCGCTGCTCAGGCTGAGACGCTCCGCAACGATGATGTCGTCATGTTACTGGAGGCAGGCCTGGGCGAGGAGGCGGTGATCGCCAAGATCGAGGCCAGCGATGGCGACTTTGTCATCGACACACAAACCCTGCTCGCCCTGCGGGCCAAGGGTGTGCCGAGCCCGGTGATCGCGGCTATGGTCAAAAGCGCAAGTGGCACGACCAAGTATGATGACACCTCGCCCGATCCCAAGGTGCCGCACACGCCGGGCTTTTACATTCTCGACGAAACATCTCCCCAACCGCGTGCGCGCAAGATCGATCCCATTGCATCGACCCAGACCAAGACCGGAGGAATTCTCGGCTATGCCTTCACCGGCGGGATTGCCTCGGCCAGTCTGAAAGCTGTGCTGCCGGGCCAGACGGCACAGGCGCAAACAACCAAGCGCAGGCCCACCTTCTTTGTCTTCTTCGATCCGCCGGGCGGCAACCAGTCGGCCATCTTCTCGACCGGATTTGGAAATGCGGTGATCACCCCCAACGAATTGTCGCTGGTCGGGTTGATGGAAAAGAAGGACCGGCGCGAAGCGCGGGTGGGCAGTCTCAACATTGCCGGCTCCAAGACCGGCGTGATGGACAAGGACCGGATCGCTTTCAGCTACGAGCAGATCGTCCCCTATGTTTACAAGATTACGCCCGATACTGACCTTGCACCGGGTGAATATGGTTTCCTCTTCGCACTTGTAGGCGGGGCAGGGCCGGGCCTGTCAGGCGGGGTTGCAGGCGCACGGGTGTTCGACTTCACTGTGCGCTGATCCTGCTATTCCAGCCCCAGCGCACCCAGGTTCATCGTCGCCGCGTTGAAGCTCGCTTCTGCCAGCCGTCCGGCAAGCTCGGCGCGGATGGCGCTGATCTGGGCGTTGGCGGCGGTTTCTTCGCGCACGTTGACAAGGAAGAAATCACCCGCGCCCAGCCGGAAACGGGTGCGTTCGGCCTGCACCATCCGGTTCGCCTGCGTAACTTCGGCATCGGCCAGTTCGGCAAGCTTCACTGCTGCGGTAAGATCGGCGAGGATGTTGCTGACCTCGGTCGAAATCTGATCGGTGATGCGGCGTTGCCGTAGCTCCGTTTCGCGCAATTCGGCCTCGGCTCGCTGCACAGCGCCGCGTGCGGTGCGCCGCTGCAAGGGCACGGAGAATGTCAGACCGACAACGGTGTCGGTCGAATCGAAGCCTTCGCCGCCGGGGCCGATCTGTCCGAAATCGCGTGATAACTCGACGCTGGCGTTGAGCGAAGGTTCCAGATCATTGCGGCGCAGCGCGACCTTGTTGGTGGCCCGTTCCAGTGCCAGCCTGAAGTCTTGCAACTCGGGCCGGGACTGGATCACCGCATTCAGCGGTGTGGCCACAAGCTGCTGGATCGGGACAATCGGCCCCAGCCGCGCCAGGTCGGGCAGCATTTCGCGTGTCGGTATCACCATCTGCCCGTCGGTCCCGCGCAGATAAAAACCCAGCGAGTTGGCCGCCGTCCGGAAATTGCGCCGGGCTTCCTCCAGCAAGGAACGGCGGCGCAGCAGGTTTTGTTCGTTCTCGGTCAGGGCGATCCGCGCGCGGGCGCCTTCGTTGACTTCGCGGGTGAGGCCGATCTGGCGCGCTTCGGCAATTTCCAGCAGTTCCTCGAACACCCGGATTTCCGCGCCCGCGCCGACCCAGCGCCAATAGGCGCGCAGGGCTTCGTGCTGCACGTTCAACTGCACCAGCAGCACATCAAGCCGCGCCTGGTTGGCGGCAAGGCGCGTGTCTTCGATCGCGAAGCGGCGGGCGTCGATGTCGCGATTGCGCAATAACGAGAACATGGCGCCGACCTTCGCTTCGCCCAGCGCATTGGTGTAATCGTAGTTTTCGTAGGTCGGGAAGGTGCCATCGGACACGCGGTAGGAACCGAACACCTCCGCGCCGTAGGGCCGCAGCGGCTGGCGCGCTTCGACCTTGCCGAAGCCGCCCGAATAAAAGCCGGTGAGGCGGTCGTAATATTCGCCTTTGAGCATCAGATCGAAGGCGCCGTCGGCTGCCAGCTGATCCGACCGCGCGGCGGCTTCCCGCTCGAACGATTCGAGGATCGCGGGGAAGGTCAGGGCGGAGGATCGCAGCACCTCGGACGGCAGCAACGGTCCGGTGGTGAGTGCAATGTCGAGCGGTTCGCCCACTGGCGCCACATCTTGTGCGCTGGCCGCCGTAGGGACGAGCGCCAGCAGCGCGGCAGCGGCCAAGGCGCCGGGGCCAAGCAGGGTGCCCATCCGATCAAGATCCGGCCATCGCATCATGGGGCGTTCGCTGACCCGGTCGTTTGATCGGCGGGCAGTTCCGGCGGGAAGTTGTTGAGCTGACGCCAGATTTCGTAGCCTACCGGAACGGTTTCCAGCAGCACCCATGCCTGCACCGCCGCTCCGAACCGCACGTAGCGTTCTTCGGGCCAGCGGTTGAGTTCGGTCTTGTCCTCGGCGATCAGCACGCGGAACCGGCCGTTGACCTGCGCTGACTGGTCGACGGTGATCACCCGGCCGCCAAAGGTGCCGACGGCGACCGAAGGCCAACCGGAAAACTGCACAGCGGGCCAGCCTTCAAACTGAATGCGGGTCCTGTCACCGGGGCGCACGAGTGCGACATCGCGCCCGTCGATGAAAATTTCAATTACGCGCTCGGCCCCCTCGGGCACAAAGGTCGCGAGCACATCGCCGGCGTTGATGAAGGTCGCGGCGTCGCCAGCGTTGAGGCTCTGGATAAAGCCGTCGCGCGGGGCGCGCACGATCTGTTCGGATTGGCGCGCAATGTTGGTGTCGGCGCGGTTGAGATCGGCCTGCGCGGCGGCCACGCGGCCCTGCATGTCGGCGACCTTGATCTGCGCCAGTTCGTAATCGCGCCGTGCCGCGAGCCCGGCTTCGAACAGTTCGCGGCTGCGGCGTTCGTCAATCTGGGCGGTGGCCAGCGCCGATTCGGCGGCCTGCAATTGCAGCACCATCTGCCCGCGTTCGGCCTGCAGACGCTCGATCAGGCGCGGGTCGATATCGGCAATGCGGACGATCGGATCGTTCTTTTTCACCGTGCTGCCGTCGCGCACATACCATTCCTCGATCCGGCCCGGGACCAGCGCGTTGATGTCCTGCTTGCGTTCATTGGGACTAAGCGTGGTCACTACCCCACGGCCTGAGGTGGTCTGCACCCAGGGCACGTAAATCAGGAAAGCGAGCGTGACGATGATCGCCGTCAGCAGCATGAAAAACACCGCGCGCATCACCTGCGGTGTCTTGATCGCCGCCAGCGTGGTGAAATGCGCCATGTCCTCCTTGAGCGTTGCCATGGTCAAGCGCCTCCCGTGGTCAGCGTTTCGCCGGTGAAGGGGCCGGGGCGATTCATCGCAGCGGAGAATTCCTCGAAGGTGGCGAAATAGCGTTGCTGATGCGCTTCGAGATAAAGGAAGCGATCAAACCCCAGATCGATGCGGCGGTTGGAGAAGTAGATCACCGTGGAATAGGCCTGCGCCCGCAATTCGGTGACCGCGCGTTCGATGGGTTCGGGGTCGAGCAGGTCGAACAACCGGCTCAGCACCAGAATGCGGGGGCGTTCCAGCAGCGCGTTGGCCAGTTTCAGTTGCTGCAATTCGACGGGGGAAAGCGGATATCCGGTCGATGCCAGCGGCGTATCGAGGCCCTTTTCCAGCGTCGACATCAATGGCGACAAGCCGACCGTTTCCAGCGCACCGATCATCCGCTGGGGCGCGGTGTCGGGGCAGGAGAGCGCGAGATATTCGCGGATCGTCATTTCGACAATACTGGGCCGGTCGAGAACGTGAATGTTCCGGCGCAGATGGTGCGGTTCGATCGCCTTCATGTCGACGCCGCCCAGCGTGGCAAAGCCCGACTGGGGCAGGGCGTGCATCTTGAGCAGATCGGTGAACAACCGCTGCACCCCATGCTGGCTGGCGGCGGCCATGATGATCGCGCCAGAGGAGACTTCCAGATCGAACTGCGCTTCTTCATGCCGCGCCTTGCCGCGCACGCCCTTGAACACGATGGAGTGGTCGGACCCCTCGATCGGGTCGGCATCCTTGGGCTGTTCCTGTTCCACATCATAGAACTGCGAGATTTCCTCGACCGCGGCGAACAGATCGTAAAAATACCCCAGATAGCTGCCGAGTTGCGCCACCCCAAGAAACGCCGCTGACAATACCAGTTCGGCGGCGACCAGCTGGCCAAGCGTGAGCTGGTTCTGGATGACCAGCCAGCCGCCAAGGCCCAGCAACACCGCGCTGGCGGCGGCATACATCACCAGAAAGGCGATCGTCTGCGAAAACAGATGGCGGAAATGGCGTTTGCGTTGGCGGATGTAGTTCCCGGTGAAATCATCGGTCTTGTCGAGCGCATAGTCGATCCGGCGCTGCGACTTGAAGAAGCCGTTCGATCCGCCGATCGTCTCCAGCCACGCCGCCGTGGCGTGCTTGGCATGGCTGACATCAACCCCGGTGCGCAGTGCGCGGCTGCCCCAGGTGAGCCATACGATCCAGATCGTCGCAATCATGATCAGCGTAAAGCCGAGGAAATAGGGATGGTAGAGCGACACCAGCACAAACCCGACCGCGATCTGGAGCAGCGTGGTGAATCCCCCGATGAACAGGATCGGGATGGCGGTCTGCACATACACCACATCGAAATAGCGATTGAACAACGAGCCGCGGCTCTCGTCATTGAAAAAGGGGTTCTGCGCATAGACCGAAATCAGCGAAATCTCGGCGACCATGCGGGCATAAAAACGCCGCGCGAAAATCTCCATCAGGTGAACGCGCAGCGCGTAAAGCAGGCTCGACATCAGCAGCAGGCCGAACAGCGTGAGCGACAGCATCACCAGCGGCGCAGTGAGCGCGGTGTTGGCGATGGTGTTGATCAGCATCTGCACCGAGATCGGCGTCGCCAGGCTTAGCAGGCTGATGCCGATGCCATACACGGCGGCCAGCCAATAGAAATTCGCCTCGGGCTTCAGAATATCGAAGAAAATCCTGAAGAACTTTACCAGCGAAATCTGTGAGCCGTAATTTTGGCCTTCACCTGCCATGGCAGCCTTTCCGTTGCGAACCTGTATTCAGGCAATCCCTTGCCCGGCCGGAAAACGCCAGCCCCATCGTGCGTGCGTCTATTGCAACATTTTCGCGCCGCAAGCGATTAATCATTCTGGCCGAGCGGGGTTCCGGTGCGAGATAATGCAGCAACGTCCTGTAGATAAGCACCATTGCCACGCTATTGCGTCGCAATGGTGTGTTGCCGCTCCGTTAGCGTTCAAAGCTTGCGGATAGCTGAACCATCCGCGATGAGATGTGCCCTATGGCAGGTCAGGATGCGACAACCGGGAATACCCTTCGCCTGCTGCTGGTAGGGGGCGGCCATGCCCATGTCGCGGTGTTGGCGGACTGGATCAAGGCCGGGCTTCCCACCGGGGTTGAAGCTGTGCTGCTGACGCCTGCGCCAACCTTGCGCTATTCCGGAATGGTGCCCGGCTGGATTGCGGGCCAGCATCGCGCGGATGACGGGCTGGTCGCTTTGGCTCCGTTGGCGGCGCGCGCGGGCGTGGCGCTTGTGCTGGATCGCTGCGCAGGTCTTGATCCTGAAGCGCGGGTGGTGCGCACGGCATCTGGCAGCACCATCCGCTACGATATCGTCTCCTTCGATACCGGTGGAGAGGGGCAGGGGGAGGCGCTGATCGGCGATGATCCGCGTTTGATAGACGTGCGGCCGATCGGGGTGTTTGTGGAGCGTCTGACGGCCTTGCCTGCGCTGCGGCGGATCGTGGTCGCAGGGGGCGGAGCAGGGGGCGTGGAACTGGCGTTTGCGCTGCGCAACCGTGCGGACGCGAAGGTTCGGCCCGAAGTGACGCTTGTGGCAGGGCGGGGGGTAGCGGGGCGCGGCTGCGTGCTCCCGGGCTTTGCCCCGGCCGTGCAGCGCCGCGTGGCCAGGGCCCTGGCGCGGCAGGGCATCGCGGTGATTGCCGACACTGCGCGCATCCAGGGCGGCGCGCTGATGGCGGGCGGGCGATCGCTCGAACCTGTCGATGGTATCATCGCCGCGACCGGCAGCGCCGCGCCCGGCTGGGTTGCGCAAAGCGGGGTAGCGACCGATCCAGCGGGCTTTCTTGCGGTGGACGCCCACCAGCGGTCGGTCTCGCACCCGTCGATCTTTGCCGCAGGCGATGTTGCTGCGCGCATGGACCGGGCGCTGGCCCATTCGGGTGTCCATGCGGTGTTCGCCGGCCCCGTGCTTGCCGCAAACCTGCGCGCTGCTGCCGAGCGCGCGCCTCCACGAGCCAAGTATCGCCCGCGCTGGAACAACCTCTACCTGATGAACACCGGCGACGGCAGCGCGATTGCCAGCTACGGGCCCTTGGCTGCCGAGGGGCGCTGGGTGCTTGCGCTCAAGCACGCCATCGACCGACGCTGGATTGCGAAATACGCCGCGCTTGCCGAAAAGAGGTAACCGCGCGTGGTCATTGGCCGAAAGGCGGGGCAAGGAGTAATTGTGAAGAAAATCGTCATCCTTGCCGCACTGGCCGCCGTGATCGCGGCCTATTTCGTATTCGACCTTGGCCAATATCTGACCCTGGATGGTATCAAGCAGGGCGTGGCGCAGTGGGAAGCTTTCTACGCGGAAAATCCCGTGGCTGTGCTGGCGGGCTTCTTTGCTGCCTATGTCGCGGTGACAGCGGCCTCGCTTCCTGGGGCGGCGTTAATGACGCTGGCGGCGGGCGCGCTGTTCGGGTTGGTGACGGGGACGATCCTTGTCTCCTTCGCTTCGACGCTCGGGGCGACGCTCGCCTTCCTGTCATCGCGCTATGTATTGCGCGACAGTATCGAATCGCGCTTTGGCGAGCGGTTGAAGGCAATCAATGCAGGTGTCGAGCGGGACGGGGCGTTCTATCTTTTCAGCCTCCGGATGATCCCGGCTTTCCCGTTCTTCGTCGTCAATTTGGTGATGGGCCTCACCCGTATTCGCACCTGGACCTATGCTTGGGTCAGCCAGATCGGGATGCTGCTGGGCACGGCGGTCTATGTGAACGCCGGCACGCAGCTTGCGCAGATCGAGAGCCTGTCGGGCATCGCCTCGCCGGGCGTGCTGGGCAGCTTCGTGCTGCTGGGCATCGCGCCGTGGTTGGCCAAGCTGGTGATCGGCGTGGTGCAGCGCCGCAAGGTTTATGCCGGGTTCAAGCGCCCGGCAAAGTTCGACCGCAATCTGATCGTGATTGGCGCAGGCTCGGCGGGGCTCGTGTCAGCCTATATCGCTGCGCAGGTGAAGGCCCGCGTCACATTGGTCGAAGCGAAGGACATGGGCGGCGATTGCCTCAACACCGGCTGCGTGCCCAGCAAGGCGCTGATCAAGAGCGCCAAGGTGGCAGCAATGATGCGCGGTGCAGACAAATATGGCATGCGACCCGTCGAACCGGATGTGGATTTTCGCGGTGTGATCGCGCGCGTGCTGGGCGCGGTGACGACCATCGAACCGCATGATTCGGTCGAACGCTACACCGATCTTGGCGTCGATGTGGTCAAGGGTTATGCGAAAATCATTGACCCGTGGACCGTCGAGATTGCGCGCCGCGATGGCGGCACGCAGCGCCTCATCACCCGCAGCATCGTGATTGCCAGCGGTGCGGAGCCTGTGGTGCCGCCGATCCCCGGCATCGACAATAGCGGCTATCTCACCAGCGAGACAATGTGGGACGCCTTTGCGCAGATGGATGAAGCGCCGCGCCGGGTGGCGGTGCTGGGCGGCGGGCCGATCGGATGCGAGTTGGCACAGGCGCTCGCGCGGCTGGGATCGCAGGTCACGCAGGTCGAGATGTCGGACGCGCTGCTCGGTCGCGAGGATGCGGATGTGTCGGACTTGGCGCAGGCGGTGCTGGAAGGTGACAGCGTGCGCGTGCTCACCGGCCACAAGGCGGTGCGGATCGAAGCCCAGACTCTGATCGCGGAAAACGGCGGACAGGAAGTGCGCGTGCCCTTCGATGTGCTGCTGGTCGCGGTCGGGCGCAAGGCGCGGCTGACCGGGTTCGGGCTGGAGGACATCGGCGTCGATACGGACAAGACCGTCACCACGGACGAATTCCTCGCCACCAAGTTCCCCAACATCTTTGCCGCAGGCGACGTGGCTGGCCCCTATCAGTTCACGCATGTCGCCAGCCATCAGGCGTGGTATGCCAGCGTCAATGCGCTGTTCGGGATGTTCCGCAAGTTCAAGGCCGATTACCGCGTGATCCCCGCCGTCACCTTCCTCGACCCCGAATTTGCCCGCGTCGGGCTGAATGAGCGTGAGGCGGCAGAGCAGGGGATCGCGGTGGAAGTCACCCGTTATGACCTCGACGATCTCGACCGCGCCATTGCCGAGAGCGAGACGCGCGGCTTCGTCAAGGTGCTGACCCCGCCGGGCAAGGACACAGTGCTCGGCGTCACCATCGTAGGCGCGCACGCGGGCGAATTGCTGGCCGAATATGTGCTGGCGATGAAGCACGGTATCGGGCTGAACAAGATCCTCGGCACGATCCATTCCTATCCGACCATGGCCGAAGCGAACAAATTCGCCGCCGGCAACTGGAAGAAGGCGCACAAGCCCGAAGGCTTGCTGAAGTGGGTCGAACGTTATCACGCATGGATGCGGGGCTAGGGCGGCCGTGGAGCTGTTCGATCAATTGCGCGGCGTGATCGGCATCACGGTGCTGATCGGGATCGCTTGGGCTTTCAGTGAAAACCGTGGCCGCCACCCCGGTTGGCGCTGGATCGCGGGTGCGCTGGCCTTGCAGGGCGTGCTGGCGGTGCTGATCGTGCGTGTGCCGTGGGTGTGGGCGGCGATCGGCCTCGTCAATGATGCGGTCAGCGCGGTAGAGACGGCGACGCTCAGGGGCTCGTCCTATATGTTCGGCTACCTCGGCGGGGCAGAACTGCCCTTCGCCTTGCGAGACGGTGCGCAGCCGCCGCTGGTGATCGCGTTCCAGATCCTGCCGCTGGTGATCGTCTTTTCGGCGTTGGCCGCCGTGCTGTGGCATTGGGGCGTGCTGCGCTGGATCGTCAATGGCCTCAGCTTCCTGCTGCGCCGCAGCCTTGGCGTATCCGGCGTCGTCGGCCTTTCCGGCGGGGCGAGCATCTTCCTCGGCGTGGTCGAAGCGCCGCTCGTCACCCGCGCCTATTTCGCGCGCATCAGCCGGACCGAGCTGTTCCAGATGATGACGCTGACCATGGCGACCATCAGCGGCGCGATCCTGGTCCTATATGCCACCACCTTGCGCGACACCGTGCCGGACGCGGTCGGCCACATGATCTCCGCCTCGCTGATCTCGCTCCCCGCCGCGCTCCTCATTGCGCGGCTGATGGTGCCGGGCGACGCCAAGGATGTCGCAACCGAGGTCGACAGCGAAGGTGCCGAAGCAGGCGGGGGCCTGCGTTACGAATCCAGCATCGATGCCATCATCAAGGGCACGATGGACGGGATGCAGCTGTTTCTTGCCGTGATCGCGGTGATCATCACCGTATTCGCGCTGGTCGCGCTGACCGACATGGCCCTGGCGTTATTGCCGCTGATCGACGGCGATCCGCTGACGCTGAAGCGGCTGCTGGGTTGGGTGCTGGCGCCCTTCATGTGGCTGCTCGGCGTCCCTTGGGGCGAGGCGCAGGCCGCGGGCGCGCTGATGGGCACCAAGGCGGTGCTCAACGAATATGTCGCCTTCCTCGAACTAGCCGCGCTGCCCGTAGGAACGCTGGGGCCACGCAGCTTGCTGATTGTCACCTATGCGCTGTGCGGCGTCGCCAATCTCGCCAGCGTCGGGCTGCTGGTATCCACCATCGGTACGCTTTGCCCCGAACGCCGCGCCGAGGCAGCCGCTCTGGGCATGAAAAGCTGGGTGTCCGGCAATCTTGCCAGCGCGATGACGGGGGCATGGATCGGGCTGGTGAGCTGGGGCGTCTGACGCGATGCTCGACGCGCGCCTCCGACCGCTGATCGATCCGCCTCTGAACCGGCTGGGCGCCGTGCTGGCGGGGCGGGGGGTCACGGCCAATGCGCTGACCTTCAGCGGGCTTGTGCTTGGCCTCGGCGGCGCGGCAGCGATTGCGCTGGGCCATGTTGGCTGGGGATTGGCGCTGATCATCGCCAATCGCCTTGCCGACGGGCTGGACGGCGCGGTGGCGCGCGCCCGCGGCCCATCGGACCTCGGCGGCTATTTCGATATCGTTGCCGATTTCGCCTTCTATGTCAGCGTGCCCCTCGGCTTCGGCATCCTCAGCCCCGCCAACACCCTGCCGGCGCTGGTGCTAGTGGCCAGCTTTGTGCTGACCGGCGTGAGCTTCCTCGCCTTCGCGGTGATTGCGGGCAAGCGCGGCGCGGAGACGCAGGCGCATGGGCGCAAGAGCTTCTTCTATTCCACCGGCCTTGCCGAAGGGACAGAGACCATCGCGGTGTTCATCGCCATGTGTCTGTGGCCCGCGTGGTTCAGCGTCATCGCCTATGCCTATGCGGGCCTCTGCTTGCTGACCGTGTTCCAGCGCAGCGCGATGGCGGTTGCTGCCTTTCGGGACTGAAGCCCCGGCGAAAGCCTACCGCTGGCCGATCTGCGATGCGACCAAGTCGCGCAGTTCTGCGATTCGTGCAGCATTGGCGCCCAGATCGCTGCGGCCCACACGGCTGACCGAACGGAAGTTGATCTCGTTTTCACCGATCACGGCTACGACATCATCCTCGAACCCGAACCAGAAGCTGGTCGCCACGCCCTCGACCGTTCCAGTGGCGGCGTCGGTGCGGATGTTTTTGAAGCCCATATTGCCCATCCCGGCGGCCACAGCAGCGACAGCATCTTCGCGGCTGGCCCCAGCCAGAGGCAGGGGGCGCAAGGTGGCGTACCGGTCAGTGATGATCTGGGCGTGCGATTTAATCGCCAGTTCGGGTGCGACGTCCTGATACAGCTCCAACTGGCCGATCGGCACCTGATAATCACTCAGCGGGTTGGCGTCAGCTTCCGCACGGGCTGTCATGGTTTCGGCTGAAAAAGCCGGCGGATTGGCGGTGTTGGTGGCGACATCGTGGATCGGGTTGTCTGCCGCCGTGCCGCGCGTGGCGGTGAACATGATGAAGACCGCGCCCGGTATCAGCAGGCCGATGATGGCTGTCGCCAGCACGGCATTGCGGCGGGGCTTGGCAATCAGACCCATGATGAGCGAAATCACCGCCGCCACTGCGACAATGCCGAGCAGGATCACGCCGCCCGCGAAGGTCATGACGAGCAACCCGAATTCCCAGCCCCAGATCCCGATCTTTGTGCCGAATGCGGCGATCAGGAAATACAGCGGAAGAATCGCCAGCAGGGCGAGGACGATCTTGGTGTGCCAGGGCAGGGTCTTGAACATGAAACGTTCCATAGCGCCCGGGGCGGCAATGGCAATCTTTCCTGAAGGGCCATGAAACCCATTGCGATCCGGTGCATTAACGCTCTACTGTGCATGAAGAGAGGGATGCCGCCCGGTGCGAAGTCCCGCTTTCCATGCCAGAAATTCTGGTTTATGTTCCGCTGGGATGCGGGAGGAACACGTTGTTCAGAGGACAAAAGACAATGAAGACCAATTTCCTGATGGGCGCCGCCGCGATGGCGGGCCTGATGACTCTTTCGGCCTGCGGCGGTGCCAATAATCAGGCAGACGCTCCGGCCGCGACGGCCACCGAAACGACGGCCGCCGTCGAAACGCCGGCTCCGGCTGCTGCCCCAGCTGCTGCCGATGGTGCCACGCTTGAATATGCCAGCTTCACCACTGATGTCGCCGCTGGCGAAAAGGTGTTCGCTTCTTGCCGCACATGCCATGTGTTCGATGAAGGCGTGAACCGCGTTGGCCCGTCGCTCCACAAGATCGTCGGCCGCGAATCGGGTTCGGTCCCGGGTTACAGCTATTCGGACGCCAATCTGGCCAGCGATGTGGTCTGGACTTCGGATGTTCTGTTTGAATACCTCGAAGATCCCAAGGGCTTCATGCCCGGCACCAAGATGGCCTATCCCGGCGTCAAGGATGCGCAGAAGCGCGCTGACCTGGTTGCCTATCTGGAAGCCCAGTCGAAGTAAGTATCCGCCTTCGGGTGGTAATGGAATTGGGGCGGCGCAGGTTACCTGCGCCGCCCTTTTTCGTGGGCGCTTTGCCCCGGTCCGCGCCGCGCTGTCAGGCCGCCAGCTCGCTGACTTCGTCAGCGGGGCAATGCTGCCTCAGATAATCCGCGTGAGTCGGCAGGCTGGCCACGCCTCGCGCGATCAGCGCGCGCAGGCTGGCGAGAAACTCGGTGAGTTGTGCCGGCGCAATCTGATCGGCCATGGGATCATAATCGCCCGGCACGATCCCTTGGCCCAGCATTACCTGCACCCAGCTCGCCTCGCGGAACAGATCATCGGCATCGCGCCCCACGCGGCCTGACGCCGCAAACAGCGCCAGCTTGTGCGTGAGGCTGTCGGGCACATCCATGTGCTTGCAGTAGCGCCAGAAGTCCGAATCCTCGCGGTCTGTCCGGTGATAGTGCAGAATCAGGAAATCACGGATCTGCGCGAACTCGGCGGTGCAGCGGCGATTATACTCGTCGCGCATCGGGGCAGGATTGCCCGCGCGCGGGAACAGCTGGATCAACCGGCTGACATGAGACTGGATCAGATGGATGCTGGTCGATTCGAGCGGCTCAAGAAACCCGCCCGAAAGGCCGATGGCGGCGCAGTTGTGCGCCCAGAAGGTTTCCCGGCGTCCGGTGGTGAACCGGATCGCCCGCGGATCGCCAAGCGCGCGGGTTTCCAGCCCTTTGATCAGCACATCGGCAGCGGCATCATCGGTGGTGAAGCCGCTGGAATAGACATGACCGTTGCCGGTGCGATGCTGAAGGGGGATGCGCCATTGCCAGCCGGCATCCTTGGCCGTGGCGCGGGTATAGGGGACCAGCGTGGGGAGCCGCTCGCTTGGCACAGCCAAGGCCCGGTCGCACGGCAGCCAGCGCGACCAGTCCTCGTAACCCACCCCCAGCGCGTCGCCCAGCAGCAGCGAGCGAAAGCCGGTGCAATCGATGAAGAAATCGCCTGCGACCCGCGTGCCGTTGTTCAGGGTTATGGCCGTGATGTCGCCGGTTTCGCCGTGCCGTTCGACCCGGTTGACGATTCCTTCGGTGCGCGTCGCGCCGCGCTTTTCGGCATAGGCCCGCAGGAAGGTGGCATAGCGGCTGGCGTCAAAGTGATAGGCATAGGCAAGACCCGTCATCGCGGTGTTGCCGAGCCGGTCCAGCTTGCCGAACCGCGCCTGATCGGCCGCCTGCTGATGCAGCGAATAATTCCACAGGCCCTTGGGATCGGGGGCCGCCTCACCCGACACGCTGCGCCGCCAATAGTGATGAAACGCCACGTTGCCGAGGTTCATCCCCGTATCGCCGAACGTGTGAAGGTAGCGTGTGCCCTTCTGGCCCCAATCGACGAATTCGATCCCGAGCTTGAAAGTGCCTGAGGTGGCACGCAGGAATTCGTGCTCGTCAATGCCGAGGATCGTGTTCAGGCGGATGATCTGCGGGATCGTCGCCTCGCCCACGCCGACCGTGCCGATCGCCTCGCTCTCGACCAGTTCGATCGTCAGGCGTTCGCCCAGCAGGCGGGCGAAGGCGGCGGCGGTGATCCACCCTGCGGTGCCGCCACCCACGATCACAAGTTTCCTGACCTCTGGCTGCATCATCTCATTCTCCTGTGCGCCTTAAGCCGCAACCGGGCGGATGAAGGCGTTGATCGTCAACCGTCCCTCGCGCGGGTCGGCACTTAATGGCGCGCTATTGTCGATCACCCCGCTATGCAGGATGTTGCCACGGTAGAACACCGCGCTGTTGAAGGCACCAGACACGGCATGGGTGCGTTCAAAATGCGGGGCGCCGTCCGTGGCGTAGGCCGCTGGCGGCAGACCTGTGCGCGCCACATCGGCTTGCAAGGCCGCGGCGTAACGCGGGTAATCATGCTGTGTAAGGGCTTCGAGCCCGGTCGAGCGGTGGCGGAAGAACGCCGTACCGCCGTGTCCGGTGCGATGGAGGTATAGCATCATCGCGATCTGATCGGGATCGGTTCCGTCGACATGCGGCAGCCGCTGGATCGGGGCGAGGGCCCCAGGCGGCGTCGTCACCAGCGAATACCATGCCGCCATTTCCCAGCCCTTGCGTGCCGGGCCAAAGCCCTGATCAAGCAAGGGGGACAGCCGGATCAGCCAGGCCTGGCAGATGGCGGAATCCAGCGGGGCACGCACACCGGGATATAGCGGCGTCAGCTTTGCAAATTTTTGCAAAACAGCATGCGATGTGACCAGGTCAGGGTCATCGAGGAAGCCGGTTGCGCTGATAAGCGCATGATTAGCCGTCGAAAACGTCTCATGCTGCACATTCGCAAGCGAGACTCCCCATCCGGGCGGCGGCGATTGCTGGGCGCTGAGAGGCAAGGGAGGCATGGGAGGCATGCTGGCGAGCCTATCAAACTGCGGCTGGCAGTCCATCAGGAATGAATATAATACGGAAAAACCGGCGAAATATTGCCATATGCTGCCCGACGCCCACCGTGGCGAGGCATTTGTGACGGCGCTTGCGAATGCTGCATTGCGGCATCGTGCAAAACTGTGTCAAACTGGCAACAATTTGCCAAAAGGACGCTCCGTTTCCCTATGTCAACCACTACCGATGTCGTTCTAAACTGCTGCAAAATAACGTGGATATGCGATTTTCTCGCCTTCGTCATCGATCTGCCATTTGCCGATTTACCTGCAGTTCATGTTCGGCTATGAAAAAACCTGCAAAAGCGCTCGCTGAATAGCGCTTGCGGGAGGGGACTTTTGATGAAAACGAATGGGATCAATGCAAACGCACGTCTGCTGTGCGGAGCCGCAACGTGTCTGGCACTGGCCGTTACCGGCGCGCCACTCATGGCGCAGGACGCCGATGAGGACGCTGCGGCCGTCACCGAAGGTCAGGCGGATGAAAACGCCATCGTGGTCACCGGCATCCGTGGGTCGATCCAGTCCTCGCTCGATGCCAAGCGCAATGCGACCTCGATCGTTGAAGTGATCTCGTCCGAAGACATCGGCCTGTTGCCCGATCAGTCGATTGCCGACTCGCTTGCCCGCCTTCCCGGTGTGACGGCCCAGCGTGTGCGCGGACGCTCGCAACAAATCTCGATTCGCGGGCTTGGCCCGGACTTCTCGCTCTCGCTGCTCAATGGCCGCGAAGTCGTTTCGGCGGGCAACAACCGCGGGATCGAATTTGATCAGTTCCCGTCCGAACTGATCGGCTCGGCCGTGGTTTACAAGACCGGCGATGCGCAACTGGCCGCCATCGGCATTGCCGGCGCGGTGGACCTGCGCACGGTCAAGCCGCTCGATTCGACCAAGCGCCAGATCACGCTGTCGGGCACCTACACCATCAACGACAACGGATCGCTGAACCCCGATTTTGCCGATGATGGCTACCGTTTCTTCGGCTCCTACATCGATCAGAACGCTGCCGGCACAGTTGGTTGGTCGCTGGGCGCCACGGTGCAATCGATCCCCACGCAGTATATCTCGCGTGAGCTCAAGACCAACCAGAACCAGGTTGCGACCACCGCAGGCGGCGTAATCTACCCGGCCGACAACCCGCGTCAGGGCGTGGTCAGCCGCACGTTTGAGCGCACCTCGATCGCGGGCAGCCTGCAGTTCGAGCCGACCGACAGCCTCTCGTTGACGATCGATTCCTTCTACACCGACACCAATGATTCCGGGATCTTCCGCGGCACCGAAACCCCGATCGCATCATGGAGCGGCGCGCAGGTCGGCGCGGTAAATGGCAGCGGGCCGTTTGCGGACAGCGCGACCTATTCGGCCGTGGTGCCGATCCTGCGGACCGATACCGAAGGCGCCGAATCCGAAATTTTCGCGATCGGTGGCAACCTCGAATGGATGGCGACCGACAATCTCGGCGTGGTTCTCGATTACGGCTATTCCAAGCTGAACCGCAACGACCGCGATTACGAATCCTATGCCGGCACCGGCGCGGCCCGTTCGGGCGCGCAGGATACGCTGACTTTCACCTTCCCGGATGATGGCCAGTACAGCATCGACGGTCTGATCGATTACACCGATCCCAGTGCGGTTCTGCTGACCGATCCGGGGGGCTGGGGTCAGGTCGGCTTCTTGCGCGAACCGGAAATCAACGACGAGCTGCACCAGCTTCGCGCCGAAGCCTTCTGGCAGTTTGATGGCGGCTTCATCGACCGGATCACAGCAGGCTGGCTGTACACCGACCGGACCAAGGATTTCGACAACAACGGCACCTTTCTGCGTCCCGGCTCAGGCTTCGTGAATTCCTCGCGGGCCATCCCGGCCGACACCATCATCGGGCGGACGAACTCAGGCTCGCTGGGTCAGGACATCATCGCCTATGATCCGTCCTCGCTGCTGACCGACGGCACCTATGTGCTCCAGCGCGCAACCGACGATGTCGAGTGGGTGGTGGATGAGAAGATCCACAACTTCTACATTCAGGCCAATATCGACGGCGATCTCGGCGCGGTGCCGGTGCGCGGGAATATCGGTCTGCGCTATTCGGACACCGAACAATCGTCGATCGGCACGATCAGCGGCGGGTTCATCAATGATGTGACCGAAACCTACGGCAACTGGCTGCCGAGCATGAACCTCAGCTTTGAAGTCATGCCTGACACCTTCGTCCGTGTCGCGGCGGCCAAGACGATCACCCGCGCGCGGCTGGATCAGCTGGCGGCGAACCAGAACCTGAGCCTGGGCCTTGCCTGCCCGGATGCCAATGGCGACAACCAGCCGGATTCGGTGACGGGCTTTAACCCGCCCTCGTTCACCTGCTTTGCGCTGGGTGGCGGAAATCCGGCGTTGCGGCCTTACGAATCAACCGCCTTTGACGTCTCGTTCGAGAAATACTTCTCGCCCGGTTCGGCGATCATCGTGGCCGGGTTCTACAAGGACCTGTCAAACTGGGTCACGAACATCTCGGGCGTGCGTGATCTCACCCGCGAGATCCAGACGGCCGAACGCGATGCGATCCTTGTGACCAATCCCGAGGTTGCCCAGGGCACGTTCAACCTGCCCAGCAACTTTGCCAGCGGTTCGATCACCGGCGTCGAAGGCACGGTGCGCCTGAGCTTCGGCGATCTCGTCGACGCGCTCGACGGGTTCGGCGGGTTTTACTCGATCACCTATTCGGATGCGGAAATCGAGCCGGTTGGCGGCAATTCCATTCCCATTCCGGGCTATTCCGACGTGACCTGGTCGGCGGACGTGTTCTATGAAAAGTACGGCTTCCGCGCCAAGCTCGCGGCGCGCTATCGCGGGGCGTTCCTGTCGGAAGTGCAGGACTTTGCCGGCACGCTGGGCGGCGCGGATTCGCAAGGGGAGACGATCCTCGATGCGCAGATCGGCTACACCTTTGATCGTCCGGGCAGCGCGCTGAACGGGCTTGGCATCCTGGCCGAGGTGTTCAATCTGACCAACGAACCTTTCGTGACGCAGAACGATCTGTTCAACGCGGGCGGTCAGACCATCGGCACATTCCCGAGCCGGTATGAATCCTATGGACGGACTTTCAATCTGACGATCCGCAAAAGCTTCTGACGCCAAAGCCCTAGGGTCGCATGAGGGTTATAAGAAGGGCTCGCCAGCAATGGCGGGCCCTTTTCTATTTGCAGGGCAACTTGGCGGGGGTCAGGATCAGCCGCGTGCGAAGCCCGCCGCGTCCAGACCAGGCTTAGACCCCGGCTAGAGCCGCCTTGCCCGATGTTTCACGGGAAACAATCAGGCTGCGCTTGGGGGTGCGGCGCAGTGGCGGGCGATGAAATCGCTGTGGCTTGGCATGGTGGCAACGGCATCGGCCATGGCGGCCCGGATCTGACCCAGACGCTCGGCCACCGGCACGCTGTCGCGCATCGCGGCCAGAGCGGGCGCGCGCGCAGGGATGATGCCTTGCCCCAGATAGACCGCGATCCAGCTGGGATTGGCGAACAGCTCGCGTTCGTCCGCCACCAGCATACCGTGGGCGCGGAAATGATCGATCTTGTATTGCAGGCTGTCCGGGATCGGCATCGCCGCGCAATAGCGCCACAGCTCGGAATCCTGCCGCTCGCTGGCCTTGTAATGCAGGATCAGGAAGTCGCGGATGCGTTCGTATTCGGTGGTGGTCTGCGCATTGTATTCCCGCGCCAGCAGCGGCGACATGGCGCTGTCGGGCAGCAGCGCGATCAGGCGCATGATGCCATACTGGATAAGGTGCAGACTGGTCGATTCCAGCGGCTCCATGAAGCCGGCTGAAAGGCCGATCGCCACGCAGTTCTTGGTCCAGAACTCCCGCCGTTTGCCCGTGACGAACCGCAAGGGGCGGGGATCGGCCAGCGCCTTGCCGTCGAGGTTGGCGAGCAGCGTGGCCGCCGCCTCATCCTCGGAAATGAAGTCGCTGCAATGGACATAGCCGTTGCCGGTGCGGTGCTGGAGCGGGATGCGCCATTGCCACCCGGCTTCGCGCGCGGTGGAGCGGGTGTAGGGGGTAAACGCACCGCGTTCGCACGGAACGGCCACGGCGCGGTCGCAGGGGAGCCAGTGCTGCCAATTGTCGTAGCCGGCCGCCAGCGCCTCTTCGATCAGCAGGCCCCGGAAGCCGCTGCAATCGATGAAAAATTCGCCCTCGACGGTGCGTCCATCATCGAGCGTGATGGCCTCGATGAAACCGTCAGCCCCCCGCAACGCCACGTCGACGACCTTGCCTTCGACGCGCGTCACCCCCCGGTGTTCCGCAAAGCGGCGAAGGTACGCGGCATAGAGCCCGGCATCGAAGTGATAGGCATAGTCGAAGGTCGACTGGATCAGGCGGCGGTCGGTGGCAGGATGGGCAAACTTGCCTGCCTTGGCCATCGCCCAGCACATCGAGAAATCGTCGATCGGGCCATCCACGCGCCCCGCCAGATATTCGCGCATCCAGTGGTGGTAGAAAGGGACTGTATCGAATTCGGCGCCGTACTGGCCGAAAGGATGGAAGTAGCTGTGCCCCTGCTTTCCCCAATCGACAAACTCGATCCCGAGCTTGAACGATCCTTGCGTCTCACGCACGAAGGTCGCCTCGTCGATGCCAAGGCGCTGGTTGAAATGGCGGATCGGGGGGATTGTCGCCTCGCCCACACCGACCGTGCCGATCGCCTCGCTCTCGATCAGGGTGATCGCGCAGGACCGGCCGACCGCATGGGACAGGGCCGCCGCCGTCATCCACCCTGCCGAGCCGCCGCCGACGATGACGATGCTATTCAAGGGGGCGGGGGCGGCGGTCATCCCCCGCAGCTTTCGCGGATCAACAGGCTGGTTTCCAGCCGCTGCGAAATCGCCGGGCCATCGCGCTTGTCGATCAGTTTGGACACCAGCATCCGGCCCGCCAGATTGGCGTCCTGATCGATGGTGGTGAGCTGCGGCGTGACGAGCCGCGCGGCGGGGATATTGTCATAACCCACCACCGAAACATCTTCCGGCACCCGCATTCCTGACCGGGTCAGCGCCCGGATCGCGCCGATGGCGACAAGGTCGCTCACGGCGAAGACGGCATCGAACCGCAGGCTTCGCGCAATCGCACTGCGCACCGCAGCTTCGGCGGAATGCACCTCGAAATGGGCGGGCACGATCAATTCGTCATCCAGCGCGATGCCCGCCTGACCGAGCGCCTGCTTGTAGCCGCGAAAACGCTGCTCGGCCTCGGGCGCTTCGGTATCGCCGAGGAACAGGATGCGGCGGCGACCAAGGCGCGCAAGATGCGCGGTCGCGCGCCGCCCGCCTGCGACATTGTCCGACCCGATCACGCAATATTGGGCATCGGGAAACTCCGCGCCCCACACCACGAAGCGATTGTCGCGCGCCGCGAGCGCGTTGAATTCGTGGTGGAGCGAGCTTTGTCCGATGAAGATCACGCCGGTCGCCCGGCTTGTGCTCATCGCGTAATCCAGATCGCCGCGCGCGCGCGGGCTGAGGTGGCTGATCAGAAGATCGGCGTTCCGTTCCCGCGCCGCTTCGGCGATCCCGGCCAGCAGTTCGAGGAAGAAGGGATCGGAAACCCGGCTGTCACGCGCCTGCGGGGCAGGGACCACCACCGCAATTGTCGCATCCGCGCCAATCGGCCCGCTCGGCATCGAGGCGCGGAACTCGTAGTCATGGGCGCGGGCGATCTGCCAGATCTGCTGCTTGGTCCGCCGCTTGACCGAGGGGCTGTCATTCAGCGCGCGGCTGACAGTCGAGATCGATACGCCGGCTTCGCGCGCAATGTCCTCAAGCGTGGCGCTGCGGCGCGAAGGGGCGGGGTTGTCGGCCATGTGCCTTCAGTGTGCCGCTAAGGCGGCCCAATAGCCAGTGCCGGGTGCCAAGGCTTCAGGCACGCTGCCGTCGCCCACGGTGCTTTCGGTGGCGAGCAGGGTCACGCTGCCGAGCGATGCCGGGGCCGACCAATGGCCGGGCGCCTCGCCCAGATTGAAAACGCACAGCACGCTGCCCGCCGCGTCATGGCGCAGGAAGGCGAGGATATCTGCGGGCGTGTCCAGAAGCTCGATATCGCCATGCGCCAGCGCCGGATGGTCCCGCCGCAACGCGAGCAGTTGGCGCGTGTAAGCCAATGTCGATCCGGCGTCTGCGGCCTGCGTATCGACGGCAAAGGCGGTGTGCACCGGATCCAGCTTGAGCCAGGTGCGGTTCGCGCTGGAAAAGCCCGCCTGCGGGGCGTTGGCCACCCACGGCATCGGGGTCCGCGCGCCGTCGCGCCCCAGGGTGTGCGGCCAGTTGGCGATGGCTTCGGGATCGAGCAGGTCTTCGAAGGCCACCTCGCCCTGCGGCAGGCCCAGTTCCTCGCCCTGATAGATGATCGGGTTGCCGCGCAGCGCCAGCAACAGCAGCAGATTGAGCCGCGCCATGCGCGCCATGTCGCCATCCAGCGTCCAGCGGGTGACCGCGCGGGGGGCATCGTGGTTCGAGAACGCCCAGCTTGGCCACCCTTCGCCTGCCTCGCCGCTCCATTGCGAAAGGCTGGCGCGCACCAGCGGCGCGGTAAGGCGCGGGGCGTAGAGGAAATCGAAATTATAGGCTGAATCCAGCCGCTTGCCGCCTTGCGTAAAGGCCTTCATTTCGGCCAGCGGCTCCGGCCCGCCGACTTCGGCGACGGTAAACCGGCCCGGATATTCGTCAATTGTCGCGCGGATGCGTTCAAGGAAAGCGACGATATCGGGGTGCGATTGGTTGTATTGCTTGACCTGCATGTCGAAGGGGCGGGTCACTTGATCCATCGGCACGCCCGAGGGTGGATTGTCGCGCAGATCAGGGTCATGCATCGAAAAGTTGAGCGCATCCAACCGGAAGCCATCGACGCCGCGGTCCAGCCAGAATCGCGCCGCGTCCAGAAGCGCATCTTGCACAGCGCGGTTGTGGACGTTGAGATCGGGCTGGCTGGTTAGGAAATTGTGCAGGTAATACTGCTTGCGCGGCCCGTCCCACTGCCATGCCGAGCCGCCGAACACCGATTGCCAGTTCGACGGAGGCGAGCCGTCGGGCTTCGGGTCGGCCCAGACATACCAGTCGGCCTTGGGATTGGTGCGGTCGACCCGGCCTTCCTGAAACCAGGCGTGTTCGTCCGAGGTGTGCGAATAGACCTGATCGATGATGACCTTCAGGCCGAGGCTGTGCGCCTTTGCGATGATCCGGTCGAAATCGGCGAAGGTGCCGAAGCTCGGGTCAATCCCGCAATAATCGGCCACGTCATAGCCGAAGTCCTTCATCGGCGAGGTGAAGAAGGGGGATATCCAGATGCCGTCCACGCCCAGATCGGCGATGTAATCGAGACCGTCGGCAATGCCGGCAAGGTCGCCGATGCCATCGCCGTTGGTATCGCGGAAGGAGCGTGGGTAGATCTGGTAGATGACCGCGCCGCGCCACCATGCCAGCGGGGCGGCGGTGGCGGCAACGGATGCGGTGGCCGGGCCAGCTACGGACTGACCTGTTACGGACGGGGCAGTTGCCATTAGTCGTCAGTCTCCAGAATGCAGGCGGCAAAGCCGAAGGCGGGCACCGTGACCCGCACCGAACCCGGCGCGGCCAGCGCAGCGGGGCACGGACCCAGCAGCGGCGCTACACCTTTCGCCCGGTAGCTTACCTCGATATCCTGCGAAAGCGCCGATGCGCTGGTATTGAACACCGCCAGCACACGCTGTGCGGTTTCGGGATCGTGCCGCTCGACCGCGAGCAGGCCGGGCGCGTCTTCTGCAAAGGCGCGCACCTGTGTGAGACCGCGTCTCAGAGCCGGGCTGGCGCTGCGGGCCGCCGAAAGATCGGCAATCAGGCGATAGAGCGGGTGCGTGGTGTCGAAATTGTCCTGCGCGGTGGTCGCGGTCGATCCGACAAGGGCGTTGTCGTTGTAAACAGCAACTTGGCTCGGGAACATGTCCTCGCGCGCCAGCTGGTCGTTGCCATCGGAGATGAAGCCCTGCTCGTCCCCGTAATAGACCGTCGGCACCCCGCGCAGCAGGAACATCATCGCATGGCCCAGCCTGACGCGGGCGAGCAGCGCCTCGGGCTCATCCGAACCGCTCATGTCGCGTACGAACATCGCAAACCGGCCGAAGTCGTGGTTGCCAAGGAAGGTCGGCAGGCCCAGCGCGGTCTTCGCGCCGCCGGGATAGATCGCGTCCTGCTGCAGGAACTCGGCCATCAGGCGCGGGGGCGATTTGCCGCTGGCGACCATCTGCGCCGCCACGGAAAAGCCCATGTCGAGCGCATAGGGCAACCCGCTTTCCGCCATCACCTGCGCGGCCAGCGTGGCGGTGGGTTCCTGATAGGCAATCTCTCCGAAAATGTGAAAGTGGTCGATCCCCTTCGCCTCGGCGCGCTCAAGCATCGCGGGGACGAAGGCCTGCCAGAACTGCGGGTTCACGTGCTTGGCGGTGTCGATGCGATAACCGTCGATGCCGTAATCGTCGATCCACTGGCCGAAGATGTCGATCATGCCGCTGACCACACGGGGGTTTTCGGTAGCCAGATCGTCCAGCCCCGAAAAATCGCCATAGACCGAGCTTTCGCCCACCCAATGCGAGTTGCCGCGGTTGTGGTACAGCGTCACATCGTTCAGCCATGCGGGCACCTTCACGTTGCGCTCGGCTTCGGGGACCACAGGGGTGTAGGCAAAGGTCGGATCGGTCAGCTTGACCCAGTTGGCAGGATCGGCGTTGTCGTCGCCGGCAAAGCCTTCGTTGATCGGCGCACCCTCCGGCCCGCCGCGCCGCGAAAAGGGATATTCGCCCTTGCTGCGATAGGCGTAGCTGGTGGCCTCACCCTCGGCATAGTCGATCACGTCGGCGGTGTGGTTGGTGATGATGTCCATATAGACCTTCATCCCGCGCGCATGTGCCGCATCGACGAAGGCCTTGAATTCGGCATTGGTGCCGAAATGCGGATCAATCTGCGTGAAATCGGTCACCCAGTACCCGTGATAGCCTGCGCTTTCCTCACCCGGCTTGCCCTGCACCGGCTTGTTCTTGAAGATCGGCGCAAACCAGATCGCGGTGACGCCCATGCCCTGAATGTAATCGAGCTTGGCGGTCAGACCCCTGAGATCGCCGCCGTGGTAAAAGCCCTTGCGGGTGGGATCGAAGCCATGCTGGAGCGCACCGCCTGAGATTCCGCCGCGGTCATTGGCCGCGTTGCCATTGGCGAAACGGTCGGGCAGGACGAAATAGATGATCTCATCTTCAAGCTGGCGCTCGGCGATCGGTGAGGGGGCGGCCGCGGGCGCAGCGATTTCGCGCGGCCTATCGGCGGCCACAGGCCCTCCGGCCAAAGCGGTGCCCGCGCATAGCGCGGCCGCCAGGCCCACGAAGATTCGTGTCATCATAAAACTCCCTCCGGCTGCGTTTCTGGCATTGTGGATTGGATTTTGCAAATCTTTGTGGGAGCCTGTGCAGGTGCGCGAAGAAGCTATTAAAAGTCTGATAATATTGTCAAAAACAGGTTTGCGTGACAGTGTAAGACAAAATCCTCTGAGAAAATGGGAAAGTTTCTTGCAAATTTTTGCAAGCTGTCCAGACTGGCGTTCCGGATGGCGCAAGGCATAATCGGGCAACAGATCCGCCAGCCTTTGCTGCTCCGAAGACCGTGTTGCGCCGGGGAGGCAGTGATGCGGGGGAGAGGGATGATAACACCATGACGCAAGCCGGCCAAAAGCCTGCGCTGAACGCTGGCCAGATCTGGAACATGAGCTTCGGGTTTCTGGGAATCCAGATCGGGTTCGAACTTCAGAACGGCAATGTCAGCCGCATTTTCCAGACACTCGGCGCAGACGTAGGCGAACTGGCGATCCTGTGGATTGCCGCGCCCATGACCGGGCTGATCGTGCAGCCGATCATCGGGCACCTGTCCGACAAGACGTGGAGCACGCGCTTTGGGCGGCGGCGGCCCTATTTCCTCGTCGGTGCATTGCTGGCCACTCTCGCGCTGTTCGTCATGCCCAATGCGCCCGCGCTGTGGGTTGCAGCGGGGATGCTGTGGATCATGGACGCGTCGCTCAACATCACGATGGAGCCGTTCCGCGCCTTCGTGGGCGACAATCTGCCCGATCGGCAGCGCACGATGGGCTATGCCATGCAGAGCTTCTTCATCGGCACCGGCGCGGTGCTGGCAGGGGCATTGCCGTGGGTGATGACCAACTTGATGGGCCTCAGCAATGTCGCGCCTGCGGGCGAGATCCCCGAAACGGTGCGCTGGGCTTTCTACATCGGCGGAGCGGCGCTGTTGGCGGCTGTGGCGTGGACTGTGTTCAGCACAAAGGAATATTCGCCGGATGATCTCGCCCGGTTCGAAGCCGCCAGCGGGCGCGCTCGCGCAGCGGGCCATGCCCCGGCCTTGCGCAGCGCCGCACAATTTACCAGCGGCGGAATGGTGTGGGTTGTCGCAGGCGCGGTGATCGCAGCATTGGTCGCCGGGGCGCGGGGCGAAGGGCGACCGGCCTTTCTTGGCGGCATTGAAGTCGCGCAGGAGCTTTACGTCCTTGCCGCATTGGTCGCCGGGTTCGGCGCAATCCAGCTGGTCGCGGCGTCCTTGCGCAAACAGGGCCGCGAGAGCAGCGGTTTCATGGAGGTGGTCAGCGATCTGTTCGCCATGCCCCGCACCATGCGCCAGCTCGCCGTGGTGCAGTTCTTCAGCTGGTTCGCGATGTTCGCACTGTGGATCTACGGCACGCCGGGCGTCACCGCATACCACTTTGGCGCGAGCGACGCGGCGAGCGCGGCCTATCAGGACGGCGCCGATTGGTGGAGCCTGATGGGATCGGTGCGCAACGGCCTTGCTGCGGCTGCGGCGCTGGCCTTTGTGGTGGTGGCTGCGAAAATTGATCGCACCCGGCTCCACGCCATCAACCTCGCATTGGGCGCGGCGGGCTTTGCCACGATGCTGCTGATCCGCGATCCGGCGCTGTTGTGGGTCAGCCAGATCGGCATCGGTATCGCCTGGGCCTCGATCGTGTCGCTGCCCTATGCGATCCTTGCCGGCTGCGTTCCCGCCGAAAAAATGGGCATTTACATGGGTGTGTTCAACATCTTTATCGTGGTGCCGCAATTGCTGGCGGCCACGCTGCTGGGCTTTCTGGTGACCAACCTGTTTGGCGGGGAGGCGATTTATGCGATGGTGATTGCCGCGATCAGCTTCGTGTTGGCGGCGGCGGCAACGCTGCTGGTGACAGATGGCGATGCGGCGGATGCGGGCGCGCTGCAGGCGGAGCGGGCGTGATGCGCCTTTCTGCCGCCCTGCTGGCCGCGGCCGTTGCCGCCACGCCTGCGTTCGCCCAGCCGGACTACACCCCGCGCGATGTGATCGAAGTGCAGAACGCCGCATGGACGGCGGACGCGGTGCTGTATCAGCTCAACACCCGCCAGTTCACGCCCGAGGGCACCTTTGCCGCCGCACAAAAGCAACTGCCGCGCCTCGCCGAAATGGGGGTCGATATCATCTGGCTGATGCCGATCCATCCCATCGGAGAGGTGAACCGCAAGGGCAGCCTGGGCAGCCCCTACGCCGTGCGCGATTACCGCGCCGTCAATCCCGAATTCGGCACCGAAGCGGACTTCCGCGCCTTCGTGGACCAAGCGCACCGGCTGGGGCTGAAGGTAATCCTCGATTGGGTCGCCAACCATTCGGCCTATGATAATCCGCTCACTGCAAGCCATCCCGAATGGTACACCCGCACGCCGGAAGGCGCGCTGATGAGCCCTGCGGGCACCGACTGGTCGGATGTGGCGGATTTCGATTACAGCCAACCGGGCCTTCGCCAATACATGACCGAAAGCCTCGTCTACTGGGTGCGCGAGTTCGGGGTCGACGGTTATCGCGCCGATGTTGCGGGCTATGTCCCGACCGATTTCTGGAACACCGCGCGGGCCGAACTTGACGCCGTTGCCCCTGTCTTCATGCTCGCCGAATGGGAGCAGCGCGATCTGCACACCCGCGCCTTCGATGCGACCTATGGCTGGGGCTGGAAGGAGGCGATGCAGCGCCTTGTGAAAGACGGCAGCGGGGCAGGGGCGATGCGCGGCTATTATGCCGGACAGTCCGAAACCTGGCCCCATGCCGCGATGCGCATGGTCTATACCGAGAACCACGATCAGAATTCGTGGGACGGTGTCGCCGCCGAAATCTACGGCCCGGCCTATGAAGCGGCAATGGCGCTGTCCTTCACGGGTCTGGGCCTGCCGCTGGTCTACAACGGGCAGGAAGCCGACAATGACCGGATGCTTAAGTTTTTCGAGCGTGATCCGATTGTCTGGCGCGAAGGCCAGCATGACGCCCTGCTACGCAAGCTGATCGCGCTCAAGACCGCAAGCCCCGCGCTCCACAATGGTCGCTTCGGCGCGCCGATGATCGAAGTGCCGAGCGATGCCACCGCCGATGTTTACGCCTTCACCCGCGGCGTTCAGGGCGAGCGGGTGTTCGCGGTGTTCAACCTCAGCCCCCGGCCGCAGCAGGTCACATTCCAGCAGGCGCGCCATCACGGCCGCTACACAGATGCGCTGACCGGCGCGGAAGCCAGCTTCAGCGCCGGCGAGACGATGGCGCTCGCACCTTGGGGTTTCCGCATTTTCCAAGAGACCAAGTAAGGCGCCGGACAGGGCGCGGGAGAGAACGCATGACGAAGATCTGGACACCGATGATCGCCGCAGCGGTGGTGGGGTGGGCAGCAGCGCCCGCTTACGCCGAGACGCTGGAAGTCATCTCTCCCGATGGCAAGATCATTGTCACGGTGACGGATGATGGCGGACAGGCAAGTTACGCCGTCAGCTTTGAGGGCGAGGAGGTCATCGCGCCCTCGAAACTCGGCCTGATCTTTGCCGAGCACCCCGGCTTTGAACGCGGGCTCGCGATTGCGGGCGCGACCCGTGCGAGCAACGACACCACGTGGGAACAGCCCTGGGGCGAACGTCGGCTGGTGCGCGATCAGCACAATGAAATCGCTGTTATCTTTCGCGCAACCCAAGGCCCCGCGCGGCAGATGACGGTGCGGTTCCGCGCCTTCGATACCGGCATCGGCTTTCGTTACGAGCTTCCCGACCAGGCGGCGCTGCAAGGCGATATCGCCATCGTCGATGAGCTGACCCAGTTCGGCGTCGGTGACAAAACCACCATGTGGTACACCCCGTCGGACGAATTCAACCGCTACGAATACGTCACCCGCACCGCGCCTGCGGGCGAGGTCGACGATGCCCACACGCCCGCCACCTTCCGCAAGGAGAGCGGCCTGCATTTTGCCATCCACGAAGCGGCGCTGGTGGATTATTCGTCCATGTCGCTGGGCGCGCTGCGGGCGGGCAATTTCGAGGCGAAGCTGCGCAACTGGTCGGGCGGGCCGAAGGTCAAGACCACAGCGCCCTTCAAAAGCCCGTGGCGCACCATTCAGGTCGCGCGGCAAGCGGTGGGCCTCATCAATTCCGACATCATCCTGAACCTCAACGAACCCAATACACTGGGCGATGTGTCGTGGGTGGAGCCGGGCAAATATGTCGGTATCTGGTGGGCGATGCACATCAATGAAAAGACGTGGGGCAGCGGCCCGATCCACGGTGCGACCACGGCGGAGACCAAGCGTTATATCGACTTTGCCGCCGAAAACGGCTTTTCGGGCGTGCTGGTGGAAGGCTGGAACATCGGCTGGGACGGGGACTGGTTCAACAATGGCGACCTATTCCGCTTCACCGAGCCCATGCCCGATTTCGATCTCGAGGGACTGGGCCGCTATGCGCAGTCGAAGGGCGTCCGCCTGATCGGGCACCACGAAACCTCGGCCAATATCGCCAATTACGAAAGCCAGATGGAAGCCGCCTTCGATCTGTATGAGAAGGTCGGCGTGCGGCAGGTCAAGACCGGCTATGTCGCGGACGCTGGCGATGCGGTGCGGCTGGATCAGGACGGGGTGCGCCGTTACGAATGGCACGACAGTCAGTTCATGGTCAGCCACCATCTGCGCGTGGTCGAGGCCGCGGCCAAGCGGAAGATTGCGATCAACGCGCACGAGCCGGTCAAGGACACAGGCCTGCGCCGCACCTATCCCAACTGGATGGCCCGCGAAGGCGCACGCGGGATGGAGTTCAACGCCTGGGGCACGCCGCCCAATCCGCCCAGCCACGAAGCGATGCTGGCCTTCACCCGGATGCTGGCGGGGCCGATGGACTTCACCCCCGGCATCTTCGATCTGAAGCCCAACGAACGCGCCCCGGTTCGCGCCGATGTGCCGCGCGGCAATCCGTCAAACCGCCCGCAGACCACGCTGGCCAAGCAGCTTGCGCTCTACGTGGTGCTCTATTCCCCGCTCCAGATGGCGGCCGATCTGCCCGAAAATTACGAAGCCCGTCCCGAAGCCTTCCAGTTCATCAAGGACGTGGAGGCCGATTGGGAACAGTCGATCGCGCTCGTCGGGGAAGTGGGCGAATATGTCGCCTTTGCGCGGCAGGGGCGCAAGTCCAAGGAATGGTTCCTGGGCGCAGTGACGGATGAAGAGCCGCGCGACCTGTTGCTGCCGCTGTCCTTCCTCGAAAAGGGCAAACAGTACCGCGCGCAGATCTACCGCGACGGAGCGGACGCGCATTGGGACACCAACCCCTATGCGATGGTGATCGAGGAGGACATCGTCACGGGCGGCAAGTCTTTCGCGGTGCGGCTCGCATCGTCGGGCGGGGTGGCGGTGCGGTTCATTCCGGTGGAGTGACCTCGGCGAGCTGCCGCCAAGCGGACGATGGCAGCCGATTCACCCCGAGCGTCAATCCAGAAGTGAGCGAGCATGCTTGGGATGATGCATCCTTCTCTTGCTCTCATGCAGAGCCGGCGTCACAACCGTCCCGATAACCAAAGGGAGAAAGAAATTGCTGTTTCACACGATGGTAGGGTCAAATGACATCGAGCGGTCACGGCGGTTCTACGATGCCGTTTTGGGTGTCCTGGGTGTCGATGAACCGATGCTCAATATCGCAGGAAGCGGGCACACGCGGCTTTTCTACCGCAACGAGGGCGGGACGAACTTCATCGTCACAGAGCCGATAAATAACGAGCCGGCAACGGTGTCCAATGGCGGCACCGTGGCATTTTCCTGCAACTCGCCCGAGCAAGTGCAGCAGTTTCATGATGTTGCGGTTGCCAATGGGGGAACCTCCATCGAAGATCTGCCGGGGCCACGGGATTCGGCGATGGGTGAAATCCACCTGGCCTATGTGCGCGACCCCGATGGTAACAAGCTGTGCGGAATTCACATTCCCGGATAGGATTTTCACATCCTTCCTGGCCGACATTGGTGGGCAGCGGTCTTTCCGCTCCCCGCCAACCTTCGGTTAAAACTGCGAACCTTGGCGCGGTGCTTGGCATCCGCGGAACTAAAGGAGGGCGGACGCCTTCCCCAAGGCATCCACCCTCCGCTCCCGTCCAAGGGAGAGCCGGCAAGATCTAAAGGATTTTCCTACTGGTGGGCGGAATGACACAAACCTACGCATGAACGCCGCAACCGCCTGTGTCCCTAACTGTCAGACGCATGAGACGGGGCCGAGGATTTTCCTTTCCTGGACAGTGTCTCATGTGTCTCCAACAGCCATAGCAACAGAGCCAGCCGGAAGCGGGAACCGGACCTCAGGCGGCCTGTTCCATCCGCGCCAGTTCGCAATGCGACCAGATCTCGCTCAAGGCTTTGATCAGGCGGTCGATATCGCCATCGGTGTGCACGGGCGAGGGCGTGACACGCAGCCGCTCGGACCCCACCGGCACGGTCGGGTAGTTGATCGGCTGCACATAGATGCCGTGATTGTCCATCAGCCAGTCGCTGATCATCTTGCACTTCTTGGCGTCCCCAACCATCACCGGGATGATGTGGCTCGGGTTGTCGAGGTGCGGGATGCCCATGATGTCGAGCGCCCGGCGCACCTGCTTGACGCGCTTCTGCTGAAGCTCACGCTCGGCGCTGCTGGTCTTGAGGTGACGGATGCTGGCCGCCGCGCCGGCCGCGATGGCAGGGGGCAGAGCGGTCGAGAAGATGAAGCCGCTGGCGAACGAGCGCACGAAATCGACCAGGTTGGCCGAGGCTGCGATGTATCCGCCCATCACGCCAAATGCCTTGCCCAGCGTGCCTTCGATCACGGTGATGCGGTCCATCAGCCCTTCGCGCTCGGCAATGCCGCCGCCGCGTGGGCCGTAGAGGCCAACCGCGTGGACTTCGTCGATGTAGCTCATCGCACCGTGCTTTTCGCATACGTCGAGGATGTCGGCGATCGGCGCGATATCGCCGTCCATCGAATAGACGCTTTCAAAGGCGACCAGCTTGGGCACGTCAGGGCCGTACATCGCCAGCAGTTCATCGAGGTGTTCGGCGTCATTGTGGCGCCACACCTTGTACGGCGCGCGGCTGTGGCGGATGCCTTCGATCATCGAAGCGTGGTTCAGCGCGTCGGAGAACACGACGCAGCCCGGAATGCGCGCCGCCAGCGTGCCGAGGCCCGCCCAGTTCGAAACATAGCCCGACGTGAACAGCAGCGCGCTCTCCTTGTTGTGGAGATCGGCCAGTTCCTGTTCCAGCAGCACGTGATGGTGATTGGTGCCCGAGATGTTGCGCGTGCCGCCCGCGCCCGCACCGCATTCGTCGAGACATTCATGCATGGCGTTAAGCACATCGGGGTGCTGACCCATGCCCAGATAATCGTTGGAACACCACACGGTGACCGCCTGGGTTTCGCCTTCGACAAAGCGCGTGGCGTGCGGGAAGCGGCCGCGGTGCCGCTTGATGTCGGTGAACACCCGGTAGCGGCCATCGGCGCGCACAGTATCCAGCTCGCCGGCGAAATAGGCTTCGAAGTCCATCGGGGTTCCCTCAGTGGTCATCATCTTGCTCTCAATCTTGATCGGTTTGCACCGCAGCCTTCCGCTGCGGGAAGGCCCAGCCCCAAAGCATTCCATCACGGAACGGCAGGGCCAGGAAGAGGTGTTCGAGCACGCCGAGCAGGCTCAACGTGGTCAGCAGGCTTGCGCCTACCATTTCGGCGCTGCCCACGGGCGCGGCGAGCGCGAGGCTCGCAAACCAGGCTGTCGCGCTTGCAATCCCTGCGACGGACAGCGCCAGCAGCACCGTCATGCGGCTGGGGCCGAAATAGGTCTTGAGATAGGCAAGCTGTTCCGGGAGCATTTCCGACGTCGAATTGGGGACACCCACAAACAGATTGATCTTGGAGATCAGGCGCATGGCAAACATCAGAACGAATACGGTTGCGCCAATCTGGTTGGGCACATTCCAAGAAAGCGAGATCAGCAGCAGTGCCGTCAATGCCAGCGCAACTTCGTGATGCATCACTGTCGCCGCAGCCTGACGAAAGCGGGCAACGCCAGTCAGTCCGGGATCGGCCATGCCCCGGCGCGGCCCAGCCGAAGCGCCCGTAAGGAAGCTCAGTTCATGCCAGCCCCACACCATCAGCGCGCCGATGAAGGACACGTAAACCGCCCAAACCTCCGTCGAAAGCGATGCAACCAGGATAATCACCAGTCCGGCGATCCCCGCGATGCTGCCGATCATCAGACTGGCCGTGAACGTGGCGCGTTCACGGTTATCCGCCCAGGCAATCAGCCCGGTCGCGATAAACCAGATCGCCACCGTCACGATGAACGGCACAATATGGCCGCTCCAGCTTACCACGCCGGCTGAAGCCGGATCGAAGCGGGCAGAGCGTGCGATTTGGGCCGTTGGAAATACATCCGGGCAAAGGCGAAGCCGGCGCCGGCCATGCCCGATGCGCGGCGCATCAGGCCACCGATGCCGCCGCGCGCCTTGCCGTCTTCAATACGCTCGGCTGCAAGGCGCAGGTTTTCCATCTGGGTGCGGAACATGGGGGTATCGATATCGAGTTCGACCGGGAAGACCTGCCGGGCGATCTGGTTGGTGATCTCGAAGACCTTGTAGTCATATTCGGTGGGATCAACGCCCAGTGCGGCATGGAACAGCGGGCGGTTGTGATCGCGCACATACATGGTGGCGTAAACCGACAGCAGGAAGAAGCGCACCCACAGCTTGTTGGCCCCCTGCAGCAGCTTGGGATCGGCGCGCAGCAGCATCGCGAAGGCCTCGCCGTGGCGGAACTCGTCATTGCACCATTCTTCGAACCAGTCGAAGATCGGGTGGAACTTGTATTGCGGGTTCTGCGCCAGATGACGAAAGATGGTGATGTAGCGCGCATAGCCGATCTTCTCGCTCAGGTAGACCGCGTAGAAGATGAACTTGGGCTTGAAATACGTGTATTTCTTCGTCTTCGTCAGATAGCCCAGATCAACGCCGATCCCGGCATCCTTGAGGCTTTCGTTGATGAAGCCAGCATGGCGGCTTTCATCGCGGGCGAGCAGCCGGAACAGCTGTTTGACATCGGGGTTCTTGGTGCGCTTGGCAATTTCGGCATAGAGCACGCAGCCCGAAAACTCCGATGTCATTGAGCTGACGAGGAAATCGGTGAATTCCTTGCGCAATGCAGGCTCCAAGCCCTCGATCACACCCTTGAAGCGGTCGGAGTGCTTGAAATGCATCTTGTTGGGATCGCCCACCATGTCAGCAATGAGCTGGTCCCATTCCTTGCGCACCAGACTGACATCGATCGCGTCGAGCGCATCGTAATCGGTGGTGTAGAAGCGCGGGGTCAGCATCGTGTCCTGCGTGGCGATGGCCATCGCTTCTTCGCTCGTCATCGGCTTGTAGGCGTTCATTTGATCCTCCCAGCATTGAAGCTGACTTCGTAGAGTTCGGCCAGGTCGAAATAGGCGGCAAACCGGGTCAATCGGCGAGCCAGCGGGCTTGCCCGGGTGACGGTTGCGCGGCGCTCGAACACCTGGCGTGAGCCAAACGGGATCTGGATCGGTGCACCGTGCACGCGAACCTTGTCCCCCGGCTGGATATCGACCTCATCTGCCAATTCGACATGGGCATGGAAATGCTCCGGGCTCTGCTCGACCGTGATCGTGCAGGGCGTGTCGAAAGAGCTTGCTGTGAGGAAAGAGAGTTTCATCAAGGCGCCTTGGTTGTCGCAGGAAGCAGGCCAGCATACACTGCGCGATTGTCCGGCCCAAAGGAACTGACCTCGACACTGCGGCCCGTCACCGGATCGGACAAGGTCAAATTGTCGTTTTCCCACCGGGTGAGCTTGAAGGGCACGGCCGGCCCTTCGTCACGGATGCGGCGCTGGTGGACCAGGCTGCGCACAGTGGCGCGGATGAAGCCGCCTTCGCCCGTTTCGAACCGTGCAAGCACCTCGGCAGTGGCGCCATCTTCGACCCGGACGGTGCCGTCCGCTTCGTCAAAGAAGCGCAATGTGCGTTCTGCGGCAGGCTCGATCCCGGCTGAGGCGCGGGCCTCGGCCGGAATGGACTGACGCTCGAAGACGCCCAGGCTGACCCCTGCGGTCAACACCAGCGTGATCGCCACGATACCGCCCATCAGCATCAAGGGCACCTTGCTGACGGTGATCTCGTCCTTTTCATATTCACGTACGATCATGCCGGCGCTCCTTCAAGAACCTGTCCGGGCCGATGCGGCGCCGTAGCGGGACGCCCCGTGACATGTGCCGCCTGACCTGCGTGTTGAACGATAGCGGGTGCGGCTTCCTTGATATCGGTCAAATTCCGGTCGATCGCACCGAATTGCGCGCGGGCCTCACCAATCATTTCTGCAAGGCGAGCAGCTTCAGGCACAGCGCGCAGCATGGGTTGCGGCATGGCATAGTGCCCGGGGCGAACATGCGGCCACAGCAGCAACGTGCTGAGCAGTCGCTCACCGTTCAATTCGAAAGCGATATCGCCATGATCATTGTCGCGTGGGCGAAAGCTGGCGGCCTTGATCTGCTTGAGCGGGACGTTGACGCGCGTCTCAATCGCCATGCCGATCCGCATGATCAGCCGTTCGTCGGTCAGGATATACAGCGTGCTTCGTGCGCTGGCCCAGGCAAGCACATAAAGCAGCCCGACCAGCACCACACCAAGCCCAGCTGCGACCAGCGCGGCCGTGGTGTTACCCAGAAGCAGGGCGACCACGCTGAGGCCAGCCATGTAGATCCCGGCCTTGCGCGTGTGGAACGCGGTGCGAGCCAGCAATCGCAGTTCCGGACGGCCCTTCCACAACACCTTTTCACGTGCTGCGGGTGTGCCCATCCGATCGCCAAATGCCTTGGGCCCGTCATTTTCGAGCGCGGCATGATCAATCCCTGCGGTCAGCGACATGTCTGTCGCTGCCGCGTCCTGGCTATAGTTCAGATCCATGCTTCAGACCTTTCCGGTGTCGCATACATGTAGCCGCCACCATAATAGGCCTGGATGCGGTCTTCTTCGTAGCGGGTGATGATACCAGCTGTCTCGAGCGCCGGTACGTTTTCGAACTGGGCAGCAGTGATGGCATCGATTTCGACGAACTTGGGCTTGTCTTCGATGATCGGCAGAATCGCTTCCAGCAGGCCGTTGCCGTGGACCGTGGCCACCATCATCGGCGCAAGCACTTTCTTGCCCGTGGTGGTTTCGATTTCGAGGTAGCGGATCAGGTGTTCGGCCTGGTCGACCCAGATATCGCTGACCTTCCCGACCATCTGCTTGTCGGCCGCCATGACCGACCAGCCGATTAGCTGCGGATCATTGGGCGAGACGATCAGGTCATGGCTGTCAGCAATCGGGATGATGCGCGGGCGGCCATCGAACGTGAGATCGGGATATTTGGCGCGATTGGCAAAGGCCGCGGGGCCCATGCCGTCAATCATCGGATCGCCAGTCGGGACCAGCGGCGCACCGGCAGAGCGGAAGCCGGGAACGCCAGGAACATTGATGTCATCGCGGGCGACGTCTTCGGGCACATAGGTGCCACGGCCGTTGGGCAGCTTGAAGACCTTCTTGTCGCCGTCGAACAAACTGGCAGGGTGGACCTTGCCCGTTTCCTCGTCTTCGAGCGGATAGCCTTCTCGGCGACTTTCACGGTTCAGGTAAATCACCAAGGCGATGAAAAATCCGAAGAACAGCAGGAAGGCGAGTTCGGCAACATCGAAGGTGCCGACGATATAAGCAGCGTTCATTTCATATTCCTCTCAAGGAGCACCCCGGCCGAGGCGGAGCCGGGCAAAGGAAGGTACAGGCGGGCACAATTCATCATGTCGGAAACTCTGTAAGGCCAAACGGCTTGCCGAGCAGGTCTTCGGCTTCGTCCCGGCGGCGTCTTTGATGGCCCACCAAGGGGCCAATTGCGGCAAGTCCGATCAGCAACAACGCAATCTCGAAGATGTAGACAGCGCCATATCCCGTGGCGCGCATGGCCATGCTGGCAGCGGGTTCGCCGCTTTGCAGCAGTGCGGCAATGCCGTCACGCATCAGGCCGCCAATGGCGATGCCGAGGCCCGCACAGGTTGCTTGCACCGCGCCCCATGCGCCCAGCGCAAGACCGGCTGTCTGATTGCGTGCAAGGCTCATCGCCTCCATCAAGGTGCCAACCGAGAACAGGCCGAGGCCCACTCCGATCGTCAACGCCCCGGCATAAAGCATCAGCGGCGAACCGAACGGGCCAGCGAACAGCACCAGCAGGAAGGCGTTGACACCCACCACCAGGCCTGCGCCTGCGAGCCTGAGCGGATCCCAGCCCCGCGCGAGGGCCCGGCCCGAAAGCATGAAGCCGCACAGCGAGCCCAGCGCCCACGCGCCGGTCAATCCGGTGGTCGCGCCAACAGACAGGCCGAGAATTTCGCCGCCATAAGGTTCAAGCAAGGCATCCTGCATCGCAAAGCCAGCGGCACCGATGCCGATCGCGATCAGCAGACGTGTGTTGCGGCCGTCGGTCACGAAGGCCTTCCAGATATCCCGAAAGTTCGCTGTTTCGCGATCAGGTGCGGTGACGAGGGTATTGCGTGCCTCCTGCTTCCACAGCGCCGTGACGTTGAGGATGATTGTCAACAGCGCGCAGCCCTGGATCACCTGAACCAGCTTGGTTGCCGAATAATCGGACAGCACGCCGCCGATCACGAAGGCGGAAAACATCATGCCGACCAGCAGCATCACATAAAGAAGTGCAACAGCGCGCGGGCGCTTGTCTTCTGGCGCAAGGTCGGTCGCCAGCGCAAGTCCGGCGGTCTGGGTGACATGGATGCCGACACCCGTCAGCAGAAACGCAAAGGTTGCGGCGACGAGGCCTAGCTCGAACCGATCAGGTATCGCCAGCAGCAACAAGGCGAACGGCATGATGGCCAACCCACCGAACTGCATCAGCGTCCCGAACCAGATATAGGGCACCCGGCGCCAGCCCAGCACCGAGCGGTGCGTATCGGACTTGTGCCCGATCAGCGCCCGGAACGGCGCGGCAAGCAGCGGCACCGCGATCAGGAGCGCAACCAGCCAGGTCGGCGTGCCGAGCTCGACGACCATTACCCGGTTCAACGTGCCGTTGAGCAGCACCATCGCCATGCCCACGCTGAATTGGAACAGCGCAAGGCGCAGCAGGCGCGAAAGCGGGAGATCCACGCTCGCCGCGTCCGCAAACGGAAGCAGCTGGAAAACCAGCGTGGTCCAGTGCGGTTTGGGCAGGCGAGGAGGCGTCGTCATCCGTGCCTCACCAGTTCGAGCGCCTGCGAGGTGTAGAACCCCGACTTGATGCGCTGTGTGCGGCCGATGCTCCAGCCCGAAAGGTGGCTTAGCCGTTCGCGCAAATCACTTTCGGCCGTGGGCACGATTGCGGGCGAACGGTCCGACTTGGGGAAGAATTTGCCCACTTCATGCATCGCGGTCAGCAACCTGGTGCGCGGGGCGAAGGTGAACAGGATGCTTTTGGTCGTGCGCTGTGCCAGCTGGCTGAGGGCGTCGACGAGGTCATCGGGCTGGTAGTGGATCAGCGAATCCATCGCCACCACATGCGCAAATGTCCCCAGCGAAGGATCGAGCATATCGCCGCTGCACCAGTGGATGCGGCCATGACCGATGAAGGAGGGGGTGCGTTCGCGCGCGACTTCGACGAGGCCAGCGGCAACGTCGATCCCGGTGACTTCTGCGCCCCGGCAGGCGGCCGCGACGGCTAACGAGCCGGTGCCGCAACCTGCATCCAGCAGCTTGGTGCGGCGCAGGTCTGTCGGCAACCAGCCCATCAGGTTGGCGCGCATGGCATCACGACCGGCGCGCACAGTTGCGCGGATGCCGCTGACCTTCGTATCGGAGGTGAGGTCGATCCACGCCTGGCGTGCGGTGCTGTCGAAATAGGTCGCCAGCGCCTCGCGGCGGTCATCATATTCGGAGAAATTGCGGCTCGCCATTATTCAAACCCCAGGAAGTCGAAGATGTCGCGGTCCTTCATCGGCTGCGCGAGGCTGGGATCGACGCCGGCCCATAGCATCGCGGCAAGGCGCAGATATTCGTCCTGCGCCGCGATCACTTCGGGATCGTCGCCCATTTCGAACAAGGTGCATTTTTTCAGGCGCGAGCGGCGGATCGCATCGACATCGCGGAAGTGCGCAAGGCGCGGCATGCCGACCTTGTCGCAGAAGCGGTCGATCTCGTCGGTGTCCTTGCTGCGGTTGGCGACCACGCCGGCGAGGCGCACGTCGTAATTCTTCGACTTCGCCGCAATTGCCGCGACGATGCGGTTCATTGCGAAGATGCTGTCGAAATCATTGGCGGCCACCACGATGGCACGCTCGGCATGTTGCAGCGGCGCGGCAAAGCCGCCGCACACCACATCGCCCAGCACGTCGAAGATCACCACATCGGTTTCTTCGAGCAGGTGGTGCTGCTTGAGCAGCTTGACCGTCTGCCCGACGACATAACCGCCGCAGCCTGTGCCCGCCGGGGGACCGCCAGCTTCGACGCACATCACGCCGTTGTAGCCTTCGAACATGTAATCTTCAGGCCGCAGTTCCTCGGCGTGGAATTCGACCGTTTCGAGCACGTCGATCACGGTCGGCATCAGCTTCTTGGTCAGCGTGAAGGTGCTGTCATGCTTGGGATCGCAACCGATCTGCAGCACCCGGTGGCCAAGCTTTGAAAAGGCGGCGGACAGGTTCGACGATGTGGTCGATTTGCCGATGCCGCCCTTGCCATAGACCGCGAAGACCTTCGCACCCTTGATCTTGTCGTTCGGGTCCAACTGGACCTGAACCGATCCGTCGCCGTCGGGCTGGCTGAAAGCGGATGAGGAGCTGTGCAGGTTCATGGTTGTTTATCCCTTTTAATCATTCGCCCGCGAACACGCCTTCAAGGCGGTCCTCGAGTTCATCGCTCGCTTCGCGCAAGGCGGCGAGGGTGGCTTCGTCCGGCGACCACAGGTTGCGGTCACAGGCTTCCAGCAGGCGGTTCGCCACACGCCCGGCGCTTTTCGGATTGAGGTCCGACAGGCGGCGGCGCATCACTTCGTCGAGCACGAATGTCTCGGAAATCTTCTGATAGACCCATGGGGCGACCTGCCCGGTGGTGGCCGACCAGCCCAGCGTGCTGGTGACATGGCCTTCGATCTGGCGAACGCCTTCGTAGCCGTGTTCCAGCAGTCCTTCGAACCATTTGGGGTTCAGCGTGCGGGTGCGGGTTTCCAGATCGATCTGTTCGCCCAGCGTGCGCACCTTGGTGCTGCCGCGGGTCGCGTCGAGGATATAAACCGGGGTTTCGACGCCTTTGGCCCGTGCGACCGAACGGGTCACGCCGCCAAGACCGTCGACATACTGGTCGACATCGTTGATGCCGAGTTCAACGCTTTCGAGGTTCTGATAGGTAAAATCGACGGTGGAAAGCGCGCTTTGCAGCAATTCGCGCTGCTGCACCGGCTTTCCGCTAACCCCGTAAGCAAAGCCCTTGTTGATCTCGAACGCGTTGGCGAGTTCATCGGGATCGGCCCACACGCCGCCTTCGATCATCTGGTTGACGTTGGCGCCGTAAGCACCCTCGGCATTGGAGAAGACCCGCAAGGCTGCCGTTTCCAGATCACAGCCGTGCTTTTCCATCAGCTCTAACGTGTGCTTGCGCACGAAATTGGCTTCAGGCGTTTCATCAGCCTGACTGGCGAGCAGAGCCGCTTCTGCCAGCATCCGGGTCTGCATCGGCAGCAGATCGCGGAAGATGCCCGAAAGCGTCATCACCACATCAATGCGCGGACGGCCGAGCTGCTCGAGCGCGATCAGTTCTGCCCCGCATAGGCGGCCATAGCTGTCGCGCCGGGGGCGGGCGCCCATCAGCGTCATGGCCTGGGCGATCTGCACGCCTTCGGACTTCATGTTGTCCGTGCCCCACAACACCATGGCGATGTTTTCGGGGAAGGGTTCGCCGCCGTTCACGTGGCGGGCGATCAGCTGCTGCGCCTGCTCACTGCCGATCCGGCAGGCGTAAAGCGACGGCATCAGAAACGGATCAAACCCGTGGATATTGCGGCCCGTGGGCAGAACATCCGAATTCACCACCACATCACCGCCGGGTGCCGGCTGAACATAGCCGCCGTCCAGTGCATGGATCAGTGACCACATTTCGTCCGAGGAATCGAGCTTGGCGCCCAAGGCTTCGCGGTCGCCCGGCACATCGCCAAAGCTGGCGGCGTCCATCATCGCATCGAGCATGTCTTCGCGTTCGATGCCTTCGGGGTTACGCCCCAGCACATGCAGGCCATGTGGAATAAGCGAGGCTTCGATCTCATAAAGCTGCGCAGGCAGATCGCCGATGTCGGCATATTTGATATCGAGCAGGCCGCACTGGTCGGCAATCAGCTCTGCCAGTTCGGCCCGTTCCATCGCATGATCGGCATCGTCAATCGTGGTGCGCCAGCGTTCGACACTTACTTTCAGCTCAACCAAGCCCTTGTAGAGCCCGGCCTGTGCCAGCGGCGGTGTGAGATAGCTGACCAGTGTCGCACCCGAACGGCGTTTTGCCAGCATGCCTTCTGACGGATTGTTGGCAGCATAGAGATAGAAATTGGGCACATCGCCGATCAACCGGTCGGGCCAGCACTTGCCGGACATTCCCGCCTGCTTGCCCGGCATGAACTCGAGCGCGCCGTGCGTGCCAAAATGCAGGATTGCGTGGGCGCCGAAATCTTCGCGGATCCAGCGGTAGAATGCGCTGAAGGCGTGGGTCGGGCTGAATGTGCCTTCAAACAATAGGCGCATCGGATCGCCTTCATAACCGAACGTGGGCTGCACGCCGACGAAGACATTGCCGAATTGCGCACCCTGGATCAGGATATTGCCGCCATCGGTCAGTTGCTTGCCGGGAGCCGGGCCCCAGGCGGCTTCGATTTCGGCCAGATGCGGTTCGCGCCGCACGTGATCGTCGGCCGGAATGCGGTGGGCGATATTGGCATCGGTGCCGTAACGTTCAGAATTTCCCTTAAGCAGCGCATCGCGCATCGCATCGAGGCTTTCGGGCACATCCACACTGTAACCGTCAGCGGCAAGCCGTTCGAGCGTTGCGTAGAGGGATTCATGCACCGCCATGAAAGCGGCGGTGCCGGTGGCGCCGGCATTGGGCGGGAAGTTGAAGACCACGATGGCGAGCTTGCGCTGTGCGCGTTCGCTGCGGCGCAGCTGGATCAGCTTGACCGTGCGCGCGGCCAGTGCCTCGGCCCGTTCCGGGCAGGCCTGCATCGGGCGGGCCTTGTGCGACGCGGGCCGGCCGCACTTGCGATCACAGCCATTGCAACCTTCGCCCGATGCTCCGGCACGGCCGCCAAACACGCTCGGCACGGTCGAACCGTCAAGTTCGGGCATGGCGACCATCATGGTGGATTCGAGCGGGAGCAGGCCTTGCGGACGCAGCGCCCATTCCTCGATCGTCTGGAATTCGATCGCATGAGCGGCAAGGTAGGGCAGATCGAGCTTACCCAGAATCTCGCGCGCCGCCTGCGCATCGCTGTAGGCCGGGCCACCGACCAGCGAGAAGCCGGTGAGATTGACGATGGCGTCCACCGTGGGCTTGCCATCGCGGTCGATAAAAAAGGCTTCGATGGCAGGGCGCGCATCCAGGCCGCTGGCGAATACCGGGACGACCTTCAGGCCAGCGGCTTCAAAAGCGGCAATCGCGCCATCATAATGCGCGCAGTCGCGACCCAGCAGGTAAGAACGTAGCAGGATCAGCCCAACGGTGCCCTGGCGGCCTTCTTCAAGCGGAAGCAGGCGCAGGCTTTCCGACATGCGCTGCGGGGTGCGCGGGTGGTAAACCCCGGTTTCGGGATATTCGAGCGGTGCATCGGCTTTGGTGATGCCGCGGCGATACATGCGTTCCCCAGCGGCATAACGGTCGATCAGCGAACGCACCATGGCGACCACGTTTTCGTCCGAACCGGCCAGCCAATATTGCATGGTAAGGAAATAGGCGCGCACATCCTGCGCGGTGCCGGGAATAAATTTCAGCAGCTTGGGCAGGCGGCGCAGCATCTTCATCTGCCCGGCGCCTGAATTGCTGGCAGGCTTGCCATCCTTGCCCGCGCTTCCGCGCAGCTTCTTGAGCAATGCGAGGGGCCCCTTGGCAGGAGCGTCCATGCGGTAATTGCCCATCCGGGTGAGCTTGACCACTTCGCCCGCCGACATCAGGCACACCATCGCATCGCAGGCTTCGCGCCGCGCTTCGAGCGAGGGCAGGATGGCGCGAATATGATCGTCAAGGAACAACATCGTCGCAATGACGAAGTCCGCTTCGGCAATTGCAGCTTTGGCTTTTTCCAGCTCGCCTGCATCAGTCCATTCGGATGCAGCAAACAGGCTGATGTCGATACCATCGGGCGCCAGTGCCTCATCGGCCCGGTCGACCGCACCCTTGAGATGGTTGTCGAGCGTGACGATCACCACACGAACGGGTGCGTGCGGATCCACCGAGGAGGCCGAGACGACATTACCGTGCATGATAAGCCTTGGCATCATAGAGGGTTTCAAGGTCGATCTGCGTGCGCCCTTCGGCTGCGGCAAAGCTTTCGGTATTTCGGCGTGCCTTGCCGCGCACAAAGAAGGGTATCTTCTTCAGTTCGCGTTCGGCCTCGGCGGTCCAGAGTGACGCGTCGTCATCACCCATTGCCATAGCCATGACAGGAATCTCTTCGACCGGCGCTTCGGACAGGTCATGCACCGCTGCTTTGCGGGGTGAGTGGGCCGCATGGTGCGATGCGCCTGCTTCGTCGGAGAACTCAAAATCGTCGCGGAACATGGTCAAAAGGTGTTCTTCCAGGCCCATCACAAGCGGGTGGACCCAGGTATCGAAGATCACGTTGGCGCCTTCGAACCCCATCTGGGGCGAGTGGCGCGCGGGGAAATCCTGCACATGCACCGGCGCACTGATGACCGCGCAGGGAATGCCGAGCCGTTTGGCAATATGGCGTTCCATCTGCGTGCCAAGCACCAGTTCCGGCGCGGCCGCTGCAATGGCGTCTTCGACTTCGAGATGATCGTCAGTGATCAAGGCCTCGATTCCGCAACGGGCGGCTTCAGCGCGGACGTCACGGGCGAATTCGCGGGCATAACAGCCCAATCCGCAGACCTCGAAGCCCAGTTCCTCGCGGGCGATCCGGGCAGCGGCGACGGCATGGGTTGCATCGCCGAAGATGAAGACGCGCTTGGAGGTCAGGTAGGTCGAATCGACTGACCGGCTCCACCAAGGCATCCGGGAAGAGGTGTCGCCGAGGGCAGGCGTGGGATCTGCACCTGCCAGCTCGGCGACGTCGGCGATAAAGGAGCGGGTAGCTCCCACGCCGATAGGGACGGTCCGCACTGCTGGCTGATCGAAAGTCTTTTCGAGCCAGCGGGCGGCCTCATCTGCGATTTCGGGGTAGAGGACGATGTTGAAGTCGGCGTTGCCGATCCGGGTAATGTCCTCCGGTGTGGCGCCCAGCGGAGCGACGAGATTTACCTCGACGCCCAGTTGAGCCAGAATCTTGTGAATCTCGACCAGATCATCGCGATGGCGGAAGCCAAGCGCGGTGGGGCCGAGGATGTTGACGCGCGCAGGGCGGCCCCCAGGCTCCTTGGCGCGCGGCGCGCGCGCCACGGTCTTGTCAGCAAGCGTGCGAACGATCTGGTAGAACGTTTCCGACGCGCCCCAGTTTTCTTTCCGCTGATAGCTCGGCAGTTCAAGCGGGATCACCGGGCAGGGCAGGTCCATCGCTTCGGACAGACCCGCTGGATCATCCTGAATCAGCTCAGCGGTGCAAGATGCGCCGACGATGATCGCCTGCGGCTTGAACCGGGCCACCGCTTCGCGCGCAGCATCCTGGAAAATCTGGGCGGTATCCTTGCCCAGATCGCGGGCTTCGAAGGTGGTGTAGGTGACGGGCGGGCGCTTGCCGCGCCGCTCGATCATCGTGAACAGCAGGTCCGCGTAGGTGTCACCCTGCGGCGCGTGCAGCACGTAATGAAGCTTCTCCATCGCCGTTGCGACCCGCATTGCGCCGACATGGGGCGGGCCTTCGTATGTCCATACAGCCAGTTGCATCGCTTAAATCTCCAGCATGTCACGGCGCCGCAGCGGCCGCGCAAAGAGTTCAGCGAGATCGGCGGCTTGGTCAAAACCGTGGATCGGCGAGAAGACAAGTTCAATCGCCCACTTGGTCGTCAGCCCTTCGCCTTCGAGTGGGTTGGCAAGACCAAGCCCACAAACAGTGATGTCGGGCCGGTCAGCGCGCACGCGATCAAGCTGGCGATCGAGGTGCTGGCCTTCGGAAAGGCGGACATTCGGGCCAAACCGATCCAGCTCGCGGGCAAGGTGCGCGCGGTGCAGATAGGGCGTGCCGACTTCGACAAGTTCCATGCCCAGTTCGTCCTGCAGGAAGCGCGCGAGCGGCACTTCGAGCTGTGAATCGGGCAGGAAAGTGATGCGCTTGCCTTCAAGTTGCGGACGAAGATTGGCGAGGGCGCGGGTCGCACGGGCGCGGCCCGGAGCGATAACTTGCTCGATCAGTGCGGGGTCAATACCGAACGCCTGCCCTGCGGCGCGAAGCCAATCGGTCGTGCCGTTGACACCGAAGGGGAACAGGGCATCAATCCGCTGTGCGCCGCGGCCTTCGAGCGCCATTGCGGTCTCGGCAAGAAAGGGTTGGGCAAGCAGATAACGCGTGCCCGGGCCAACACTCGGCAAATCGCGCGCATTGCGGGCGGGCAGGCAGCCGACTTTGGCGATGCCCATTTGCGCAAACAGCCGCAAGAATTGATCTTCAACGATATCGGGAAGACTGCCGACGATCAGCAGTTCCTTTGGCGCATCGGCGGGAAGGGTAGGCATCACTGGCACGAGCGCGGTGAGGCAGGCGTCTTCGCCTTGCGTGAAGGTCGTCTCGATCCCGCTGCCCGAATAGTTGAGAATGCGAACTCGCGGCAGGTGCACCGCGCCCAGACGCTCGGCAGCCTTGGCAAGATCGAGCTTGATGACTTCCGAAGGGCATGATCCGACAAGAAACAGCGTGCGGATGTCGGGGCGGCGTTCGAGCAGGCGATTGACCACCCGGTCAAGCTCCTCTTGCGCATCGAGCATTCCGGCCAGGTCACGCTCTTCCATGATGGCGGTGGCAAAGCGCGGCTCTGCGAAGATCATCACGCCTGCCGCCGACTGCAACAAGTGCGCGCATGTGCGCGAGCCGACCACAAGGAAAAAGGCGTCCTGCATCTTGCGGTGCAGCCAGATGATCCCGGTGAGACCGCAGAACACTTCGCGCTGACCGCGTTCACGCAGAACCGGACGGGCCGGGGTGGGGGTCAAGTTAGGGCTGCGGGCAACCTCAGCCGCGCAGCCATCAAGCGTGTCGAGCGCGCTCATGCTGTCACCGCCTTGGCCTGGACGTTGCCCTGAAGGCGCGCCATCCGCAGCTTCCAGATGAACTGGCCCGCGTTAATTACGTAGGCGGCATAACCTGCCAGCGCGACCATCATGCGCTGCTCCAGCGTACCGATATCGCCAAGCAGCAGCACCAGATACAAGCTGTGCAAGCCGAGTACGAGCATCGAGAACACGTCTTCCCAGAAGAAGGCCGGGGCAAACAACCATTTGCCGAACACGACTTTCTCCCAGATCGAGCCGGTCACCATGATAGTGTAAAGCACGAGGGTCTTGAGCACGACCGACACGTCGGCGGCGAATGCGCCTTCACCCGTGGTGAGGGTACGGATCACGAGGCCAAGGCTGACAAGGAACACTAGAAATTGAACGGGCGCCAAGACGCCCTGAACAATCGTCCAGACTGATTGGTCCCGCCGCTGCCGCTCTTCAGCGGTGTAAAGCGCGCTTGTGTTGCCTTGTGTCAGCGCCGCCCCTTTCACCGGTGTTCCGGGAGCGACCGGGGATGTCAGATCCGTCCGTGCCATGTGATGCGTCAACCTTTTCTCTCAGAATCAGAGATTACGCTTTCCAACTTGAGTGTCAACTAGATTGGACGTTTAGTTTTGTTGACGATTGGATAATCCTAGGTAAGATCGAGTTTGCAACGCCAAAAAAGGTGCGTGACAAAATCGTTGGCTTTTCGGGATCGGAGCCACGGCCGGTCGTATTGGATCGGTCTTTACCTCCTGCGGAAGGTTTCTCCGCACGACCTTGGAGGGTCTGACGAATGGCAGAGTCTAAGGCTTCAAGCGTGTTCGGTGCAGGATCGGCGGTTCTGCGGGGCGTCATTTCCGTGCCGCTTGAGGCTGTCAGGCGCCGCAGCGCAGCGCCCAGTCCGGAGTGTCCCGACTCGGTCAACGTCATCATCGAGAGCGAAATCATTCCGCGCTTGCTGATGGCTCACGCCAGCACCGAAGTGCAGGGCCGGTCACGCCGCGTCCGCACAATCTCGGCGGCTGATGCTTCGCGCTTTGCGGTGCTTCCGCTGCGGCTCGAAGCGGCCAGTCTGCTCGAAGAGGTGGATGCTTTCATCACCAAGGGCGCCAGTGTCGAAACCATCTGTCTCGATCTGCTGGCCCCCGCCGCGCGCAAGCTGGGCGAAATGTGGGAGAGCGACGAGTGTGATTTTCTCGATGTAACAATGGGTTTGTGGCGTCTGCAGGAAGTGATGCGTGAAGTTGCCGCACGTTCACCCGCAGTGCTGGGTGGGCTGAGCGTGCCCTATTCCGCCCTTTTTTCACCCATGCCGGGCGACCAGCACAATTTCGGGACACTGATGATCGAGGAAGTCTTTGCACGCGGCGGTTGGCGCAGCGAGGCGCTGGTCAAGCCCGAGCGCCGGGAATTGCTGGACCGGGTAGCGCGACAGCCCTTCGATCTCATCGGATTGACGCTGGCACGCACCTGTCCCAGCGCCTCCCTGGCCAACCTTATCAAGGCGTTGCGAAAAGTGTCAGCCAATCCTTACATCGTCGTGCTGGTTGGTGGACGCATGATCAACGAAAACCCTAAGTTATCCGCCGAAGTTGGGGCGGATGGAACGGGAGCGGACGCTTTGGCGGCGCTTGAATTGGCGAACACTTTGCTGAAGAGCACCGTGCCCCGCCAATTGACTGCGTCATAGATTCGACAGACGATGCTCACACGCAAACACAGCATTGAAGGCAAGCACCCGTTCGGGAACGCGGCCGCGCTGTTCGACACCCTTGATGCTGATGCGGCGATGAAGCTGGCGATGGTCGCAGGGGATGTGACACTTATCCTCAACGACACGGGGACCATCCTTGATGCGGCGTTCGATCCGCGTGAATTTCCCACCTTCACGGACATGATCGGGACCAACTGGATCGAGACGGTCACAGACGAAAGCCGCCCTAAAATCATGGAGATGCTCGCAGCCGCCCGGCGCGGTGAGGTGCAGCATTGGCGGCAGGTCAATCACCCGTCACGCGATGGCGATGTGCCGATCCGTTATTCTGTATTGAGCGTCAATGGCGGCGAACATCGTATCGCTTTTGGCCGTGACCTGCGTGAGGCGGGGAAGCTGCAGCAGCGCCTGCTGCAGGTGCAGCAGTCGCTTGAGCGTGACTATCTGCGGATGCGCCAGCTCGAAGCGCGTTATCGCATGTTGTTCGAACGGTCGACCGAACCTGTATTGATCATCGAGGCCGGGACCTTGCGGATCCGCGAAGCCAATCCTGCCGCGCATACCCTGGTGGGCACGCGGATTGGCGGGCTTTCCGGCAAGAAGCTGCTGACATTCATCGATAAAAACTCGCACGACGCGATCCAGTCGCTGGTGGGCGCGGCGCTGGTATCGGATACGGTCAGCCCGGGCCGGATCCGCATCGCCCGCGGTGCGCGCGAAGTCTTGGCCACAATCAACGGATTCACGCAGGACCGCGGGCAGTTTCTGCTGGTGCGGCTGGTTCCGGCAAGCGATCGCGCGGCGCCGGAATCCTCTCCGGTTCTGGCGCTGGTTGATCAGATGCCCGACGCTTTTGTCGTGACCGACAGCAACCTTGAAATCGTCACCGCCAATGCCGCATTTGTCGAGCTTTTGCAGGCTGCCAGCGTCGATCAGTTGCGCGGGCGGCATTTGTCCGAATCGATCGGTCGTCCCGGTATCGATCTTGATTTGATCGAAGGCCAGATCGATCAGCACGGGGCGGCGCGCAATGTGACGACGATCCTGCGAGTGGGGCATGATTTAGAAGGTGAAGCCGTTGAATTATCGGCGGTTCGCACCTCGGGCGAAGATGGCTATTATGCGTTCGTGATCCGCCCGATCGGCCGTCGCTTGCGCGATCTGCCACCCGGTTCGCAGGATCTCCCACGGTCGGTAGAGCAGTTGACCGAACTTGTCGGACGGATGAGCCTGAAAGATATGGTGCGCGAAAGCACCGATCTGATCGAGCGGCTGTGCATCGAAGCGGCGCTGTCCTACACCTCCGACAATCGCGCATCGGCCGCGGAAATCCTCGGCCTTTCGCGCCAGAGCCTCTATTCCAAGCTGCACCGCTACGGACTTGGCAATCTGGCGGGCGACAACGAATAAGCCGCGCCCGCTGTTGGATTTCGACACGGGCGGATCCCCTCCTCTGCAAAACCTGTATCGCATAGCGTCGGCGCGTGTCTGAAAGAGGCAAACGCGGGTCTGGGTGGGGTCAAGCCGGACCTAGAGGGGCCTGGGTTGAGGCGTCCCAAAATCGCTCGGCAATCCAACTTGACACATAAGCTGTCATGCCTCGAATGAGAGTTGGGTGCGCGTAAACGGCTTTCTGAACGCAGAAATCAGCCAGACCGCAGTTAAAAGTGTCAAAACAATTTGACGCTTTCATCTGTCAGGCATAGCCTTGCTATATGGATCGCTCTGTTTCTTCGACTCGTGTTGTGCCTGATCCGGCGCCGCCCCCGGGTGTGCGCCCCAGATCCGCACCGCGACCGCGCGACATTCTGGAGCTGCTCAAGCCGATCACCTGGTTCCCGCCGATGTGGGCCTTCATGTGCGGGGCGGTGTCTTCAGGCGCCGGGCTTGATGGGCGATTGTGGTTTGTCGCAGGCGGCGTGTTGCTTGCCGGACCTTTGGTGTGCGGCACGTCGCAGGCCGTCAACGACTGGTTTGATCGCCATGTCGATGCCATCAACGAACCGCAGCGGCCGATCCCATCGGGCCGCATTCCGGGCCGGTGGGGGCTGTATATTGCGATTATCGCGACGCTGATTTCAGCAGGTATCGGTTGGCTGCTTGGCCCGGTGGTGTTCGTTGCCGGACTTGTCGGTCTCGCGTTTGCCTGGGCCTATTCCGCCCCGCCTTTGCGCTTCAAAGCCAATGGCTGGCTCGGCCCACTGGTATGCGGACTGACCTATGAAGGGTTGAGCTGGTTTACCGGCGCTGCCGTGATGTTGGGGTCCATGCCTTCGGTCGAAGTCGTGATCGTGCTGGTGATGTACTCGCTGGGCGCGCACGGGATTATGGTGCTCAACGATTTCAAGGCCGTCGAAGGCGATCGCCAGACCGGCCTTACATCCCTGCCTGTCGTCATGGGTGTGAACGTTGCGGCAAGGCTCGCCTGCACCACGATGGCGGTGGCGCAGATTGTCGTGGTTGCCTTGCTGGCGATCTGGGGTTTTGCGCTGTCTGCCGTGATCGTGGCCGCCGTGCTGTTGGCGCAGATCGCAGCGATGCCCAGGCTTATCCGTGATCCGGCCAAAAACGCGCCGTGGTACAACGGCGTCGGCGTGACCTTGTATGTGCTGGGGATGCTGGCGGCGGCGCTGGGCCTTGGCGGCTATATCTGATGCATGGTTCACTTGCCTCGCCTCTGACACAGACCGCACATTCCGGATTTGGCTGGCTTGCCATCGTCCGGATCGGGTTGGTGCAGGCGAGTATCGGCGCGCTGGTGATGCTGGCGACGACGGTGCTGAACCGGGTGATGGTGGTGGAGCTGGAACTTCTCGCCGCGATCCCGGCGGGGTTGGTGGCGTGGCATTACGCCGTGCAGCTTGGCCGCCCGCTGTGGGGCCATGCCTCTGACAAGGGCAACAACCGCACCCGCTGGATTATCGGGGGCGTGGCGATGCTCGCTTCGGGCAGCTTACTCGCGACGCAGGCCACGGTGCTGATGGCTTCGTCATATGTACCCGGCTTCGCGCTGGCGGTACTTGCTTACACGTTAATCGGCGTGGGCGTGGGTGCAGGTGGCACGTCGGCGCTGGCGCTGCTCGCTTCGGGCGTCGCGCCCGAGCGGCGCGCGGCGGCGGCGGCGGTGACGTGGATCATGATGGTCGCGGGGATTGTTGGTTCGGCATTCGCAGTTAGCCCTCTGATCGAACCGTTCTCGTTCGAGCGGCTGCGACTGGTCGCGGGCGGACTTGCGCTGATAATGGTGACGCTGACTGTGATCGCCACCTTCCGGCTTGAGCGGCAGGCAGGCCATTTCGGCAATGCCGCCAAGAGCGATGGCGTCCCCGATTTCCGCGCGGCTATCTCCGAAATCTGGCACGAGCCTGCGGCGCGGCGCTTTACGGTGTTCATCTTCGTTTCGATGATCGCCTTTTCGATGCAGGATTTGATCCTTGAACCCTTCGCAGGCCTGATTTTCGGCATGACACCGGGCCAATCGACGCAGTTGGGTGGGCAGCATCAGGCCGGCATCCTGCTTGGTATGATCGTCACCGGCATCGGCGGCAGCGCCTTCAGCGGCAAGCGTCCTGATGGATTGCGCATCTGGGTGGTGTGTGGGTGCCTGCTTTCCGCTGCTGGCCTTGGCGCGCTGGCGCTGGCGGCGGTGGCAGGGCCGGGCTGGCTCCTGGGTGCGAATGTTTTTGTGCTGGGCCTTGGCAATGGCGTGTTCGCGGTCGCTGCGATCGGCGCGATGATGGGGCTGGCCGGCGCAGGCGCCAAGACGCGCGAAGGTGTGCGCATGGGCGTGTGGGGCGCATCGCAAGCCATCGCGTTCGGGCTGGGCGGGCTGACCGGCGCGGTCGGCGTCGATCTGGCGCGGCGTTCCCTGGCGAGCGACGGCGCAGCGTTTCAACTGGTATTCATGATCGAGGCAGCGGCATTTGTGCTGGCGGCCATACTTGCCGTGAAGGCGACCGGGGGTGCGGCCTTACGGGCCGGCATCGCACGGCAAGAAAGGGAGATTTTGGTATGAACGAGACCATTTATGACGCGGTCATCATCGGCGGCGGGCCTTCGGGCGCAACGGCGGCTACCGATCTTGCTCTTGCGGGCCATTCGGTGTTGCTGATGGAGCGCGGAGGGCGGATCAAGCCATGCGGCGGGGCGATCCCGCCACGGCTGCTCGCCGATTTCAATATCCCCCAATCCCTGCTGGTTGCCAAGGCGCGTTCGGCCCGGATGATCGCGCCTTCGGGCCGCGCGGTGGATATGCCGGTGGGCGAGATCGGCTATGTCGGCCTGGTCGACCGCGAGGAGTTCGACGAAGCCTTGCGTGAACGCGCGCGCGATTGCGGCGCTGAACGCGTGATGGCGACCTTCGAAAAGATCGAGCGGGACGATAACGCCCATCCCATCGTCACCTTCCGCCGCAGCCGCGGCGCGCCGATTGAACGCGTCCGTGCCCGTGTCGTCATCGGCGCGGACGGGGCGCGATCCGCGGTGGCCAAGCAATGCCTTGTCGGTGCGGAACGCATTCCGTGCGTTTTCGCCTATCACGAGATCATCAAGGCCCCGCCGCGCAACTCCGAACAATTCGATGCCTCGCGCTGCGATGTCTATTATCAGGGCCGGCTGTCGCCCGATTTCTACGCCTGGGTGTTCCCGCATGGCGACACCGCGAGCATCGGGGTGGGCAGCGCCAACAAGGGCTTCAGCCTGCGCGGCGCGATTGCGACGATGCGCGATGATCTGGGTCTCGACCGGTGCGAGACGCTGCGCCGTGAAGGCGCCCCGATCCCGCTCAAGCCGTTGAAGCGGTGGGACAATGGCGCGGACGTGATCGTGGCCGGCGATGCCGCTGGCGTAGTGGCGCCCGCGTCGGGCGAGGGGATCTATTACGCCATGGTGTGCGGCCGGGTGGTCGGCACGGCGGCATCGGCCTTCCTCAAGACCGGCGATGCCAAACAGCTGCGCGGCGCTCGCAAGGCGTTCATGAAGGAGCACGGCACGGTGTTCTGGGTGCTGGGGATGATGCAGTATTTCTGGTATTCGTCCGACAAGCGCCGCGAGCGTTTCGTCACCATGTGCGATGACAAGGATGTGCAGGAACTGACCTGGCAATCCTACATGCACAAGAAGCTGGTTCGCAAAAAGCCGATGGCGCACGTCAAGATCTTCCTGAAAGATACCGCGCACCTTCTAGGCTTGAGGGCCGCAACCCGCTAAACCCTGCGCCTATGAACAGAATGATGATGATACCGGTGACCGTGGCGACAGCCGCGGCACTGTGCGTGGCTGCGCTGGGGGCGACGGTGACCGATCTTGGCCCCTGGTATCAGGCGCTGGCGAAGCCGGACTGGAACCCGCCGGACATTGTGTTCCCGATGGGGTGGACCGTGATCTATGCGCTTATCACCGTCGCTGGCATCACGGCATGGCGCGCTGCACCCACGTCTGCGCAGGCGGAATGGGTGCTGGGCCTGTTTGCGCTCAACGGTTTTCTCAACATCAGCTGGAGCCTGATTTTCTTCCGGCTTCAACGGCCCGACTGGGCGTTTTATGAGCTTACGCTGCTGTGGCTCTCGATCCTGATGCTCATCATCTACTGTGGGCGCTTTTCCAAGACGGCGGCCCTGTTTCTCGCGCCCTATTTGGGCTGGGTGAGCTTTGCAGGCGCGCTCAACTGGGCGGTCGTTCAGCTGAACGCGCCCTTCGGCTGATCGGGGGCACGAGAGCAGAGGGCTATCATGACCGGCGCGGACGTCACCACACTCCTGTTCGATAGCGGCCATGCGGCCGACATCATCCTTGGCGTGCTTGCGATAGAAGCCGTGTGGCTGCGACGCGTTCGGGGCTGGAGCGGGCGGGCCATTGCCGGGCTGCTCGGTCCGGCGGCGCTGATCGTGCTGGGTTTGCGGGCGGCGCTGGTGGGGGCGCAATGGTGGTGGGTGGCCCTGCCGCTGGCGGCATCCTTGCCGTTGCATCTGATGGACCTGCGCACACGGTTTGCACAAGATCGGTGGGACCGCGGCTAACCGTGAAAACGGCAGCGGCCGTTCACCGCGACTTCGGATCCCCAACAAAGAAAAACCCGGCCGGACCCTGAAGTCCGCGCCGGGTTCTTTCTATTCGGGTGGGAGAAACCGGGCCTGTGGAGGCCCGGCCCGCTCTCAGCTTCCGGTGGAGGCTTGCGCCGCACCACTCGGATCGTAGTTGATCGTGTCCGGAGCGTAGTAATGTTCCTGTGCCCACAGATACCAGTTATCCACCACGGTACCGGTCAACAGGATCCCGATGCCGCCGGTCAGCGTCGTCAGAACCGCAAACCACCAGGCCCAGCGGTGAATGGATTCAAAGCTTGCATTGAAGCCCATCACCCAGCGCCAGTACAGCGCACCGCGTTCGGCAGCCGTGCCGCGATCGGTAATCTGTTCGATCTCGCGTTCGCCGCCGTAACGGCCCAGCGCCAGGATCGTCGCACCGTGCATCGCAAACAGGAGAGCCGATCCGTAAAGGAAGACAATCGAGAGCGCGTGGAACGGGTTGTAGAACAGGTTTCCGTAGACCAGCGAGAAGTTGTTGGTCCAGTTGAGGTGCTCGAAGACGCCGTAAGGTACGGCTTCCGACCAGCTGCCCATCAGAAGCGGGCGAATGAAGCCCAGCACCAGGAACAGCCAGATGGCAGAGGCGAAGGCCCAGGGAATGTGCATCCCCATGCCCAGCGCCTGTGCGCGGCGATAGGTCCGTGCCCACCATGCCAGAACCGAGATGGTCAGGCTGAGACCGGCCAGGATGAACCAGCCGCCCTCGTTCAAGGGAACGAACGGGCTAAAGCCGTATTCCGGGCCCGGAGGCGCAAGATAGAGCCAGAAGAACTCGCGCATGAAGACCTGCGGGCTCCATCCGGCTTGCGCCCAGAAGTTGAGCCCGATGATCATGATCGCCAGCGTGCCAAAGGCCAGGCTGATGACGCCGAGTGTGCCCAGATAGATCGGCCCGAACTGGGCCTGACCGATCTTGCCCATCCAGTAGGTGTGCCCGGTAAAGGGGATGCGAATGTCTTCCGAAGGCGGCAGGTCGATCCCCATTTCGGGGGGACCTTGCACCTGGACCTGCGTGAAAATGTTTTGATACGTCGCCATGATTCAGGCTCCTTACGACCAGATCGGAATCTTCTTCCAGAAATCCCAGAATTCGATCCAGCTGCCGACATACAAGGTGCCGGAAATGACGATGCAGATGGCGCTCCAGAACCCGGCGCTAAGCGCAAGGAAGAGTCCCACCCGGTGAATGCCGAGCGTGCCGACAGAGTAACCGATGAAGTCCCGGAAATAGGTATCTTCATATTCCGGCGATTTCACATCGGTGCCCCCGGTCGGATTGACCGCTGACAACACCAGGCCGCCGTGCAGGGCAAGCGCGAGACAGTTCGTGAAGAAGAACGTGATCGCGAGCATGTGCACAGGGTTGTAGTGGAAGTTGCCAAAAGCGTAGCCGACGTTCGAAACCCACTCGAGGTGTGTCCAGATCCCATAAGGGAAGCCGTTGCCCCACGCGCCCATCCACAGCGGACGGATAACGTTGAGCGATACATAGGCAAACACCGCGACCGCAAAAGCGATCGGAACGTGATAGCCCATGCCAAGTTTGCGGGCGACTTCCGCCTGCCGCATCACCCACGAACTGAACGCGATGACAGCGCAGGCCGTGATGATCTGCCAGTATCCGCCATCCGCCATCGGCGCGAGGCGTAGGCCATATTCGATCGCTGGTGGATTGATCGAAATCAGCCAGGGATTGAGTGTCGGACCCTGCGTTGCAGCGGCGAAGATCAGCATCGTGCCAAGCAAGGCGCTGATTGCCGTCGTCACTCCAAAGAAGCCGACATAAAACGGCCCGACCCAGAAGTCGAAAAGGTCGCCGCCGATTAATGTACCACCGCGTGTGCGGTATTTCCGCTCGAAACTAAGGAGCGCCATAAGTCCATCCTCCCCGCCAGTAAGGCGGGCGCTACAAGTTTGCCAAAAAGTGATGGGAGGCAGGCAGGCGAACCTGCCCCCTCACATTTAAAGCAGGTGTTATCCTGCCGCCGGAGCTTCCGACGACTCGATAGCAGCCTGAACCGGGGCGGCCACGCCAGGAGCGCGTTCGAGCCAGTTGTAACGATCCGTGCTGAGCAGGATGAAGTGGATCGAGAAAGCGAGCACTGCGAGGCCAACATGCAAGGCAACGAGGGCGCGACGGATGTCAAAGTAAAACCAGACTCTCCACATGGGAAATTCCTTTAATTGAGGGGTATGCGTGTCGTGACGAGCTGGCAGGGCCAGCCGTCAGACGATTATTGGCCGAAGCCTGCACCGATCCAGGGCTTGTAAGCCCACATCAGGGCGTGCGCGACCAGAGCGATCACGGTGTACAGGGCGAAGGTGCCCATGAAGCCCTTGTGGATTTCCTGTGCCTCTTCAGGCGTCAGGTGCGTTCCGATACGTTCGTTCATCGGGTTTTCTCCGTTCAGTTGGGTAGTATCGAGAGCATGATTGCTCCCGTCGTAGTCCCCGCGTGATCCCCCACGTGGATTGGAGAGCCCCATTTTCAGGGGCGTAGGGATGTGCCGTCGCGGAATGGATCCGCAGCAGCGACAAAGGGTTGGAAGAGGCGGGCATGTTGATCATGCGCTGGCATCTTCGAGCAGTGGTGCCGGAAGTTTGCCCTCCAGGCAGTCTGCGGTAACTGTGGTCAGCCCGCGCGCGCGCGCGGTGCGTTCGGCGGCGTCGCGCAAGGCCTTGGCAGCGGAAATCCGCACCAACACCGGTTGCACTTCAACCAGCTGGTCGAGCAGTACCTTGGCATCATCGGTCCAGCCAAGCTGCGCCAGATTGCGCGCCGGGGTGGGATCGACCTTGTCGAGCTCGGTCCCCAGCGGCAGGATGTGGAACAGCGCATCGAACAGCGCGTTGCACACTTCCTGCACCAGATAGGTCGCGCCCGAATAGCCCATGAAGGGGGTTCCGGTATGACGGCGGATCGCAGCGCCTGGGAAGCTGGCAGGGATGAACTGCGTGCTCGGGCCATAACCGCTTCCGGTTTTTTCCGCGAGGTACATGCGTTCATTGTAGCTGCCGAACATCACCAGCGGCGGGTTGGTGTGCAAGGATTCGCGCACCGCGTGATTATCGGTCTTCACCCCGGCGCAGCGCGACGCTGCGATGGTGCAGGGCAGGCCCATATCCTCTTCGAGGAACTGGCGAATGCCACGCGCGTAGGTTTCATTGGCGACGATGCCGAAGCTCGCCGTGCCGAAGAAATCCTGCGTGACCGAACGCCACAGGTCCCACAACGGTTTGATCGTGGTGTGCTTTTCACGCTCGATGAACGGTTCGGGATCGAGGCCCAGTTCCGCGGCCAGCGCGCGCAGGAACTTGGTGGTCTGGGTGAGGCCGATGGGCGCCTGGAAATAGGGCCGCTCCAGCGTTTCGCACAGGTTGCGCCCGAATTCGCGGTAGAGGCACACATTCGCGTCGCTGGTGGCGAGATCGCGGATGTCGGCAAGGTGGCTGCCGAGCGGGAACACCGCGCCAATTTCGGCGCCGATGCCTTCTATCAGGCGGCGGATCTCGGCCAGATCGGACGGCATGTTGAACATGCCATAGCTGGGCCCGATGATGTTGACGCGGGGCTTCTGCCCTTCCTTGCGCTCACGCGGGGCGGGCATCTTCTTGGGGCCGAATTCGGTCCACAGCCAGGTCAGCGCGCGGTCGGCCGATTGCCACTGATCTTCATCAATGGTGCGCGGCAGGAAGCGTTTGATGTTGGTGCCTTCGGGCGTCACGCCGCCACCGATCATCTCGGCGATGGATCCGGTGACGACCACGGCGGGAAGCTCGGTATCCAGTGCCTTCCATGCGCGCATCATCGCGCCTTCAGTGCCGGTCTTGCCCAGTTCCTCTTCGCCAAGGCCGGTAACGACGATGGGCAATTCATGCGGGGGCAGGGCGTCGGTGTAATGCAACACGCTGGTCACAGGCAGGTTTTCGCAGCCCACCGGGCCATCGATGATGACCTGCAGGCCCTTGACCGCGGTGAAGACGTAAGTGGCACCCCAATAGCCGCCGGCGCGATCGTGATCGAGGATGAGGGTCATGATCCCACCGCCTCGGACGCCTTGCGCGCCGCATCGTTCAACGCCGCATACTTCTTGCGGAACTTGGGCCGGTCGACGGGGAGGGTTTCCCACACGCCCGCAGCGTGGCTGGTGCCGACGCCTTCGAAGAAATCGCGCATCGCATCGAAGCGCGCCTTATTGGCCATGGCCGCATTGATAACGGTGGCGAGGCTGCCCGCGCCTGCCGGTCCCATCAGCGGCCGGGCCGAGATCAGATTGGTGAAGTAGAGCGACGGGATCGCGCGCGACTTGGCGTGCTGCACCACAGGCGTCGTGCCGATCGCGAGATCGGGGCGGTATTCGTCAACCGCGGCGATATCCTGTTCAAGGCTCGCGCGGAACTGGACGTGGACGCCGCGCGCCTCGAGCCATTCGCGGTCGGCATCCGACCACTTGGTGCGCGGGGTTGCGGTGCCGACATAGGGCACTTCCGCGCCGCTTTCGACCAACAGGCGGGCGACCAGCAATTCCGAACCTTCATAGCCCGAAACGGTGATCCGGCCCTTGATCGGCATCTGCGACAGCGCGCCCTTGCAAGCGGCGATCATGGTGTTCTTGACCGCGTCGACCTTATCCTGCGGCAGACCCAGCGTATCGCCGAGCGATTGCAGCCAGGCCGCCGTGCCATCCGCGCCGACCGGAGCAGACCCGATAATCGGGCGGCCTGCGGCTTCGAATTCGCGGATGCTGGCGGTGTAGAACGGGTGGATGGCAGCCACGACGGCGCAATCGAGCGCCGCGTAAAGCTCGCGCCATTCGCGGGTCGGGACAACCGGGCCAGCGGCGAGGCCGAGCGGCGCAAGCATCTGTCCGATCACCACCGGATCAGCCGGGAACATCTCACCCAGCAGTGTCACGGTCGGCAGCTCGGAACGTTCGCGCGGTGCGGCGACAGGGCCTGCGGCCACTTCTTCGCGGGCGTAATTGAGCATCGCGCCCGCCAGCACGTCCTTGGCTTCGGCGTGGGTCGGAATGCCGAAGCCCGGCACGTCGATCCCGATGATCCGCACGCCGTTGACCTGCTTGCCCAGCAGCCGCAGCGGAACGCCGCTGGCGGTAGGCACGCACAGGTTGGTGACGATGATGGCGTCGTAATTTTCGGGGTCAGCGAGGCCTTCGACCGCTTCCTTGATGTCTTCGAACAGCTTGCCCGTGACCAGTGTCTCGCTGGAGAAGGGCACATAGCCCACCGTGCGGCGCGCGCCGTAGAAGTGCGAGGTGAAGGTCAGGCCATAGACGCAGCAGGCCGAGCCTGACAGGACGGTTGCGGTGCGGCGCATCCGCAAGCCCACGCGAAGCGAGCCAAAGGCCGGGCACATCGATTGCGGCTGATCATGCGGGCCAGCGGACGCGTTCACCGGATAGTCAGCGGCATACTGATCGAGAATCTCGCTCTTGCCCGCCGTCCGGGCCGCTTCGCGCATCGTGTCCTTGGATGAACATGCGCCGCCGCTTTTCACGGATCCGGCATCGAGCTCGATCCGGTCAGGGGCGCGGGTGCCGGTGGTGGGGAAAGCATCGCTCATTGCATCAGGCCTCGTCGTAGATCACTTCGAGGCTCGGCTTGGTCTCGTAAACGCCGCCGCGCATATCGGCCTGGGTGGCGGGCATCAGTTCGACATTGGCGCCGGTGATGTCCGCGCTGAACAGGCCGAGCAATCCGTCCTGCGTCAGCGGGCTCGGACGCACCGGGGGCGCTTCGGCAACGTTGACGGCAAGGTCTTCAAACAGGCTCGCCCATTCGCCGCCGGGGATGCCGATGATCTGGTAGTTCGCGCTCTTGCGGCGGATGTCTTCATTCGCCGGGATCGCTGTGAGCACCGGAATACCGACCGCTTCGGCAAAGGCATGGGCTTCGCCGGTGCCATCATCCTTGTTGATGATCATGCCCGCCACGCCGACATTGCCGCCCATCTTGCGGAAATATTCGACCGCCTGGCAGACATTGTTGGCAACGTAGAGCGATTGCAGGTCGTTGCTGCCGACCACGATCACCTTCTGGCACATGTCGCGGGCGATCGGCAGGCCGAAGCCGCCGCACACCACGTCACCGAGGAAATCGAGCAGGACGTAATCGAAGCCCCAATCGTGGAAGCCCAGTTTTTCGAGCAGTTCGAAGCCGTGGATGATCCCGCGACCACCGCAGCCGCGCCCGACTTCGGGGCCGCCGAGTTCCATCGCGAAGACGCCATCACGCTGGAAGCACACATCCTCAATGCGGACTTCTTCGCCGGCAGCTTTTTTCTTGGACGAGGTTTCAATGATCGTCGGGCAGCTTTTGCCGCCGAACAACAGGCTTGTCGTGTCCGATTTGGGATCGCAACCAATCAACAACACGCGCTTGCCCTGCTGGGCCATCATGTAGCTGAGGTTGGAGAGCGCGAAGCTCTTGCCGCTGCCGCCCTTGCCGTAGATCGCGATGACCTGAGTCTCGCTCTTGATTTCGCCGGTGTGAACAGGATCAGGCTCAAAGCTTGCTTCGTCACGAAGGGCCGCCATCTGGGTTTCTAGGACAGACATTAGCATTCGCTCCAATCAAGTATCATCTTGAGGCAATCAGGATCGTTGAAAGCCTGAGGGTAGGCCTCCATCGCTTCACCGGCAGGACGCCGGTTCGTGATCAGGCCGGTCAGGCCCAATCGTCCGCATTCGATCAACGCACGGGTTTCGGCCAGATCGCCGGGCTGCCATTCGGCAGCGACACGGAAATGGGCTTCGCGCATGAAGGCTGCGGGGAAGGCAAAGTTGATACGTTCGGAATAGAAACCGGCCAGAACGATTTCGCCGCCCTTGGCCAGACGCATGATCAGATCATCGACCAGACCGGCATCGCCGCTGGCGTCGTAGATCGCGTGATAATCGCGGCGTTCATCCGATGACGGGTCGATCACCTGATAACCGACAGCGCCTTCGCGGCGCGCCGGGTTGGTTTCCCACACGGTCGGCGCAGCGCCGCCGAGCGCCACCGTCAGCCGGGCGAGCAACCGGCCCAGCACGCCGTGACCAATAATAAGATCAGGCAGCGCCTCGCGCCGGTCAAAGCCGCCCTTGATCGCATGGAGCGCCGTGGCGGCCAGCGCGCATAGCGTGCCGGTTTCGCCTAGATTTTCCGGAATGAGAATGGCGCGGGCCGAAGGGACAATCACCGTTTTGGCCGTGCCGCCGAACAGTCCACGGGCATCGGTATAGCAATTGGCACCGGGAACGAAGACCCAGTCACCGATGCGTCCGCGTGCCTCGATGCCGGCATCGACAACCCTGCCGACCGATTCGTAACCGGGCACCAAAGGATAACCGAGGCCGGGGAAGGGGGGCATGCGCCCGCTCCACAGCAGCTTTTCGGTGCCGGTGCTGATGCCGCTGAAGGCAACCTCCACCACAACATCCGAAGCGTCCACCGGCTTCATCTCAAGCGAACGCAGAGCAAGGCGCTCCGGTGCTTCGAGGATGACGGCCAGTGTTTGCATTATGTCGGTCTCTCCGAAGCTTGTTGCGTGATGCAGACCGAGTCGAAAACTCTGAATCTGCAACTTACCGACTGTTTGCTACGCCTTACGCTTTTGACTGTCAAACTTATTGGACAAGATTTGTTCAGGCGCGTGCAAGGATGACACTGGCGTTGACCGGCTGCGCAGTTGCGACAGTCCGAGCTGACGCAAAGCCTGCGGCACGCAGCATCGCGATGATCTCTTGCGGGCTGCGCGGACGGCCCGAACCCATGGCCCACAAGTAAAGGCCGAAAAAAGCCTCGCCCATCGGTTCCGCGCCGGGGATGCGCGCCATCGGCTCGGCAATCAGCAGGCGTGCGCCGGGGGCCAGGCTCTTGTGGATATTGGCAAGAAGGCTTTGTGCTGGCGCATCGTCGTGATCGTGGAGAATGCGGATCAGCGACACCATATCATAGCCTTCGGGTATGGAATCGTTGAAGAAGTTGCCCCCGTGGGCAGAAATACGGTGCCCGCCCAGCGCATCTGTCAGGGTCCTGTCGCCTGTCTCGGCCACTTCGGGCAGATCGAACAACCCCAGCTTCAGATGCGGCCACGCCGCGCCGATGTGGCGCAGGAACGCGCCATGCCCTCCGCCGACATCAAGCAGCCGTTCCACGTCGCGAAAGGGCACTGATGCCAGCACTTCGTCCGCAACAAAATGCTGGGAGGCCGCCATCAGTTCGGAATATTCGGCGGTGCCGGTTCCGCGCTCGCTCGCACCATGAAGCGCTCCGGCATAGGTCCAGAAGCGTGACAGGTCGGTCGGTTCACGCCGGTCGGCGCGCAACAGCGCCAAGGGGTCGGCCAGGTCGGCATAGAGCAAGCGGTGATGGCGGATCATCGCCTGAACGCCGGGATTGCTGGCAAAGACAGCGCCTTGTTCGCCCAGCATCCACTCGTCGCGTGCAGGCTCTTCTGCCAGCTTGAGCGGCCGCCCTGCGCGCAGCAGGGTCAGCGTGGCCTGTTCCGAAAGGCCAATGCGCCCCGCGATCGTCACCACGTTGTAAGGCCCCGATTTGAGCAGATCGAACAGGCCGCTTTCCACGTAGGCACGCAGCACCTGCGAATAGGCGAAGCCTGCCAGCAGGTCGAACGCCGCATCTGCGCGGCTGCGGGCGATCCATCGGATCACCGGCAGGCGCGCAGCCCAATGCTGGAAGCGGGGGGACGCGAACACGCGGTTGCGACGGGTGACATATCCGACCTTGAAGGTGTCCCAGGTGTTCACTGTCGGATTGTTTCATCGGCCATATGTCTAAATAATTGGACAGAGACGCGCGTAAGGTCAATGATAATCGGCACGTGGATGGGAGCTATGACAGGTGAAGACGCGAGTCGTCGTGATCGGAGCAGGTATAGGCGGGCTGACCAGCGCCGCGCTGCTTGCTGCGCGCGGCGCGGACGTCACTGTGCTTGAAAAAGAGTCCTGGGTCGGCGGTAAAGCGCGCCGGGTTATCGTGGACGGCGCGGAGATAGATGGCGGGCCGACCGTGTTCACCTACCGCCAGGTATTTGATGAAGTGTTCGCCGCTTGTGGCGCAAGGCTTGAAGATCATGTCAGCATCACGCGCGCCGACGTGATCGCCCGTCACGCATGGGACGCTTCCGGACATCTCGACCTTCATGCTGATCGCAAACGCAGCATCGCTGCCGTGGACGCTTTTGCCGGCGCCGAAACGGCTGAAGGTTATCGCAGCTTCACCGCCGAGGCCAAACGCATCTTCGACGTGCTCGAAGACCCCTTCCTGCGCGGCGACAAGGCTTCGACGCCCCTGCCGATGATATGGCGAATGGGGCCTTGGCGGATCGGTGATGCGATGGCGATGCGCCCGTTTGATGGCATGTGGAAGGCGCTGGGCGGCCATTTCACCGATCCGCGTCTCCAGCAATTGTTCGGACGCTATGCCACCTATTGCGGATCGTCTCCCTTTGCCGCGCCCGCCACGCTGATGCTGATCGCCCATGTCGAGGCGCAAGGCGTGTGGTTGATCGAGGGCGGCATTCATGCGCTGGCCAAGGCTATCGCGGGACTTGCGCAGCAACACGGCGCGCGGGTGCGGACAGAGGCGCCTGTGGCAGAGGTGCTCACCGCGAACGGGCGGGCCAGCGGCGTGCGTCTTGCCTCGGGCGGGGTGATCCCGGCCGATATCATCATTTGCAACGGTGATCCCGGCGCGCTCGCCGCGGGACACCTTGGCGATGCCGCGATCCGTGCGGTGCCCGCGATCCCGCCCGCCAAACGCTCGCTGTCCGCGCTGGTGTGGTACGCTCACGCCGTAACCGAAGGCTTCGACCTTACCCACCACAACGTGTTCTTCTCGCGCGATTACGCCCGCGAGTTCCGCGAGATCGGGGAGGGGCGCGCCCCGTCCGAACCCACCGTTTACGTCTGCGCCATGGACCGCGGCGCCAGCGACCGTGCGGCGCGCCCCAGCGGGCTGCGCGAACGCCTGCAAATCATCGTCAACGCCCCCGCCAATGGAGACGTTCACCACTACACGACCGAGGAGAGAGCCCGATGCACCCACGCCATGATCGCCACGCTCAAACGCTGCGGCCTGGAGCTGGAGGAAGCAATGCCGCATCAGCTCATGACGCCTCAGGATTGGGAGCGCCTGTTCCCGGCCACGGGCGGCGCCCTTTATGGCAGAGCGTCGCACGGCTGGGCGGCCTCCTTCCAGCGGCAGGGGCCCAAAACCCGTCTGCCAGGGCTGTACTGCACGGGAGGGGCGACCCATCCGGCGGCTGGGGTGCCCATGGCAGCCTTGTCCGGGCAGCTGGCAGCGCGGGTGATCGCGAAGGACCGCGCTTTGACGAAGCCATCCCGCCCGGTGGCTACAGCTGGTGGTATGTCGACGCGATCAGCGACGACGGGCAGCACGGGCTGACGATCATCGCGTTTCTGGGCAGCGTGTTCTCGCCCTATTACAAGCGTTCCGGCCGCGGCGATCCGCTGGCGCACTGTGCGCTCAACGTCGCGCTTTACGGCCCCAAGGCGCGCTGGGCGATGACCGAACGCGGCAGCGCCGCGGTGGAACGCGATGCCAGCAATCTGGCGATTGGGCCAAGTGCGGTGCGCTGGGACGGCGAAGCATTGGTGATTGACATCGTCGAAGGCGATTCGCGCCTGTTCGTGCCGTGGCAGCGCAAGGTCCAAGGCACGGTGCGCGTCTATCCCGAGGCGCTGAACCGCACCGCCTTTGCGCTCGACGCGCAGGAACATCACATCTGGCATTGCCTTGCGCCGCGCGCGCGGATCGAAGTGGAGATGCATGAACCGGGCATTTCGTGGCGGGGCAAAGCCTATCTCGATCACAACCGCGGTGCCGAGGCGCTGGAGACGGGCTTCAACACCTGGCACTGGTCGCGCGCGCATCTGAAGGACGGCGCACTGGTGTGTTACGAAGGCGAGCGCGGCGATGGCTCGCTGTTCGCCAGCGCCTTGCGTTTCGACCGCAGCGGCGTGCCCGAACCGGTCGATCTGCCACCGATTGCCGCCCTGCCGCCAAGCAAGTGGCGGGTCGACCGCCGCACCCGTTCCGATATTGGCGTGGCCGAAGTGCGCCGGACGTGGGAAGACACGCCCTTTTACGCCCGCTCCGAACTCGCCTCGCGCTTTGCAGGCGAGGACGTGGTGGCGGTGCAGGAGAGCCTGGATATGCGGCGCTTCTCCTCCCCGCTGGTGCAGTTCATGCTGCCGTACCGGATGCCCAGAAAGACCGGCTAGGCCGCAGGGGCCAGCGCGTGCCGGGCCGGAGGCCGGTCCGTTGGGGCGCGGGTGTTGGAGACACATGAGACACTGTCCAGAAACGAAAAACCTTGCCGCCTGTCTGACCGCGTCGGAGGAAAGGGGGGGGGTGTTGGCGAGACATGAGCGTAGTGCTGGAGATGTTTGCGGCAGTAGGAAAGCGTCAGGTTCGCGCTTTGCATGACGGCCTTGGCCTTCTCCCTGTGCGGGAGAGGGCGCAAGCCGGGATTGACGCCGCCATGCCGGTGTTGCGGGCGCGCATCGGCCACGCTTATCACTGGCGGTGGGTGGTTGGCTGCCTTAGCCCTCTCCCCTTGTGGGAGAGGGTTGGGAGAGGGGGAGCAGGAGCATCGCTCCCGCTCTCCGCCCCCCCCCCTCTCAACTGCGACTAGGCAGCAAGCTGCCAAGTCTCCGTATCTCTCCCGCAAGGGGAGAGACAATTATGACTACAACGGGCTCGGTAGCTGAATGCGGCTTCCGGCGGGAAACGGGCAAAAGCCGACGGGTGTGCCGCGTTACCTGCGTTTCCGGCCGGATGTCTTGAGATCGGGCTTCGTCGGTGGTTTCCAGTCTGGCGGGGGCACTGGCCGTTGCCGGCTTGTGCCAAGACCCATCGCGCCCGGTTGCTGGCGGACCAGACCCGACGTGTCGGCCTGTGCGGCGTCCGCCGCATCCGCGCCGCCTCGCATCAGATTGATGCGGTCGCGAATTTTCCGCGCCTCTTCGAAATCGAGCGCGCGCGCCGCCGCTTCCATTGCGATGTGGAGATCTGCGATCGTTTTGCTCATGATGGTTCAACGCGCGAAAGCGGCTCGTTGATCCATGCCGGACGGGGACGGCGCCGCAAGATGCATCACTGGCTGTCGCGCCCGCAACGGGGTGGGTTCGAGAATGGCAGTTTCCGGCGCGCAACGCGTTGAAGCTGCCGGGCAGGTTTCAGGACTGCGCTGCGGCGCTGCAAATGTCCGGAAGTGGGTGGAAACCCGAATGGCCGCTATTCCATTTTCCGGGTGCAAGGGTTGGGCCCTGTATGCCCAGCTCAGACGCGGGCCACCAGCGGTCAGCCCGCTGCGCGAACCGTGGACAGATTAAGCCCGATCGCACCGATCAGGATCAGCGCCATGAAACCGGTCTGCGCCAGCGTCAGGTTCTGGCGGAACACCACCCAGCCGATCACGGCAATGGCCACGATTCCCAGCCCCGACCAGACGGCATAGGCCACCCCCATCGGAATCCGGGTCATGGCAAAGGCTAGCAGCCAGAAGCACACCCCGTAACCCACCATGGCAGCCAAGCCATAGCTCCAGCGGGTCATCCCTTGCGAGGCGTTGAGAAGGCTGGTCGAGACCACTTCAAGCGCAATCGCACCGAGCAGCAACAGCCAAGGGTTCATTGTCATCAGCGTATCTCCGGATCGACGGGATCGTTGCCCGCCTTGGTCAATGCCTGCTTCAGAAAGGCGATTGTGCGCGGCCAGCCAGCGGCGCGGGCGGCAAGGTTGCCCTGTTGGGAGCCGCCGAACATCGTCAGCATCCAGGGCACGTCCCTATCGGCTGGCAGCGGCGGGCCCACGCCGAGATGGCCTGCATCCTTGTAGGCGAGCAAGACCGTTTCGGGTCCGCCACCGTTCTGGTCGCGGCGGGCCTTGGCAGCGCGCGCCATCGGGCACGAAGGCCACAGGCTATCCGCTTCGCCGCACAGCAGCAGCACCGGCCCGGCAATGCGTTCGACAGGGATTGCCGCCCGGGGATGCTTGGGCGCCGTGGCAAGCGCCGGGCCATAGACATTGCCATCCCAGCCCACGTCGGTGATTGGGAGAAACGGCACCGGCTTACTCCTTTCGCTCCAGCTTGAGCTTTTCACAGGCGCAAAGCTCCAGTCGAACCCCTGCCAGACAACGTGCGACGGCGCAGCCGCGACCACCGCGCCCACATCAGGTCGTCGGCTTGCCACCAGCAGTGCAGCCTCCGCGCCCTTAGACGTCCCCATGACCGCCAAAAGCTGCGGGTCCACCGCGCCTTGCGCTTTCAGCCAATCGAGCGCGCGGGTGAAACTTTCGAGCGGGACCAGTTCGAACCTTTCGGGCTGGCCAGGCAGACGGTAATAGGCGAGCGCGAGCACGGCAAAGCCCTCACGCGCCAGCAGCTGCGCTTGCCCGTCGACCGCGCTGCCAAGGCCGCCCTCCGAACCGCCCAGCAGCAGGATCGCCGGACGTCGCCCCGCACCTGCGCCAGCGTAGAAATTGCCGACAAGGCCGGGCTGCCTGATCGGCTTGCCGCCTGGCCCCGGTTCAACCAGTTCGATCGCAGGCACCCACGGCTTGGCGATCCACAGCCATGTGCCACCCGCAATCACCAGTGCCAGCACTACGCCCAGCGCGATGCCCAGGCGTTTGAACCATCTGCGCATGGTCTAGCCCTCCTGTGACGGCGATTGGTGCAACCATGTTGGCACCGGGCCGATATCCCGGCCCTCCGCCATCGCGATGCGGGACGCTGCATTGATGAAATCCCACACGCGCTTGCTGAAGCTGGTTTCGACCTTGTCCTGCCAATTCTCCATTTCGGAATACATCCGCACCGAGCCTTCCCACATCGCTGGGGTCGCGTTGCGGCTGAAGGGTTCGAGCAGAGCGAACCACTCCCTGACAAAGGCCAGCGCCGCAGCGCTTGCAGGATCAAGCGGCAGCGCCGCTTCGATCCGGGCACTGAGCGCGCGCCATTTTCCGAGATAGGCGTCCTGGCTGAACTCGGGCGCATCGGCCATCTGCTCGCGCCATTCGGCCTGCTGTTCGGGGGTGTAATATTGGTCGACGACCTCTTTCCATGCCTGTGCCTGGTCGGTCATAAGATTTTCTCCATCGCGGATAAGCGAGCAAAGCGTCGCGGCGTCGAGCGGCTCGCCTCGGCCGATGCGGGACAATGCGGAATCGATCAGCTTGATGGCATCGGCAATCTCACCGGCCTGATAGGCCAAGCGGCTGCGCTGTGCGCCAAGAAGGGCTCCAAGATCGATCGGCTTATGGTCAAACAGTCGTTTGATATCGCCGAGACTGAGCCCGGCTTTCTTCAGGGCGACGATGCGGTGGATGCGTTCCAGTTCATCGGGCCCGAACCAGCGGCGCCCAGACTGCGTGCGCAGCGGTGTGATCAGACCACGCGCCTCATAGAAGCGCAGCGCGCGCGATGTCAGCCCGGTGCGGCGGACGACTTCGTCGATGGGAAACGAATCACTCATGCCCCACATGTAGCGGTTGACGCTGGGTCAACTTCAAGGGGTTGTTGCAGAACCAGTCGCGATCGGTGGTCGCCGCCGCTATGGGTAGGAACGAGAATCTCGGCTTTCGGCGAGAAACCTGCTTAAGCTGTCCAGCAGGCTCCGGGGACGCCGGAGTTCGCCGGGAATGACCGTATGGGGTGGGAAGGCGAATAGCGGCTTCCCCCCCCCCCATCTTCGGGATCAGGGGTCGCCAATGATACAAGATGACTTGACGATTTCTCTGCGCTAGAGGCGCGTCCGCGATGTCCAGCCTTCGCGCCTTTAGCCATAGATATGCCCAGCTCACGCTGGTGCTCGTGGCGCTTGCCTTGGCGGTAAAGGCGCTGGTGCCAGCAGGCTACATGATCTCGTCCACTGGCGAGCGCTTTCTGACGGTGACGATCTGCGCCGATGCCAGCGGCACACCGAAGCAGATGCGGATTGCCATTCCGGACAAGGATAAGACGGGCAGCGACCATTCCGAGGCGGCAGACAAGTCTCAGCCTTGCGCCTTTTCGGGACTTGGCCATGCCGCGCTCGGCGGGGCCGATCCGCTTTTGCTGGCCGCTGCACTGGCGTTCATCCTGCTGGTCGGGCTTGCGCCGCTCCGGTCGCCGCCTGCCCGCGACATTCCTTTTCTGCGCCCGCCACTGCGAGGGCCGCCTTCCCTTTCCGTCTGATCGTCAGGCTTTGCGCACGGGTATCTGACCCCGGCGCTTAAAGCCAATTCGCTCACTGGCCCGCCAAGGCAGGGTCGATGGCGCTCCGCCGCATGACAGGCGCGCGCCGACGGAATTTGGGATACATCATGCAAATCAACACTGTGAAGCGCGCTCTCATGGGCGCAACCATGCTTGCCGCAACGACTGGCGCTTTCTCCGCCCCGCTTCAGGCGCAGGGTATCGGCCAGCGGCAGGACGAGATCATCGTCACCGCCAGCCTTCAGGGCACCTCCACGGCGCCTACGCCTGAAGCCGCCCGCAAGGAGCTGGAACGCGTCCCCGGAGCAACCGGCCTGGTGGAGGACGAAGGCTTTGCCGACATCTTCGCCCAATCGATCGGCGATGTGCTGGAACTGACCCCCGGCGTCTTTGCCGATACCAGCGCCCAGCGCGAAAGTCGCATCTCGATCCGAGGGTCGGGCCTCAATTCGAGCTTCGAGCGTCGCGGCCTCACCGTCCTGCGCGACGGGGTGCCGATCAGCCGCGCATCGGGCGCCACCGAGTTTCAGGAGATAGACCCGCTCACCATCCGCTACATGGAGGTGTTCAAGGGCGCCAACGGGCTGCGCTACGGGGCGGCATCGCTGGGCGGGGCGGTCAATATCTTCAGCCCGACCGGGCGCACTGCCCGCGCGCCGGTGATGCTGCGGGCCGAGGGTGGCAGCTTCTCCACCTTCCGCGGCAATGCTTCGCTGTCCGGCAAGAGCGGCGATGTCGACTATTGGGGCGGGATTACTGGCCTCACCAGCGACGGCTATCGCGAACACAGCGAAGTGCGCAGCCTTTATGGCCACGGCAACCTCGGCTGGCGGGTGTCGGACAATATCGAGACGCGGTTCTATGTCACCGCACTGTCGGACAATTTCGAGCTGGCAGGCAGCTTGCGCCTTGCTGACGCGCTCGCCAATCCGCGCGCGGCGGGGCGGCCTGTGACGGTCGGACCGTTCTTCCCCGGCGGGCCGGTGACCGTGCTCGACCCCGGCCCCGTCGCCGACGATTGGGATCGTAATCTTGACGTTTACCGCGTGTCGAATCTGACCGTGATCGACTTGGGTGGCACTGATATTGAGTTCGGTGCGTGGTATGCGCGCCGCAGCCTCGACCACGCGATCACCCGCTTTGCCGGGATCATCGTGCAGGGCGAGGATGAGGTCGGCGTCTCGACCCGCATGTCCGGCAGCCTCCCCTTCCTCGCCGATCAGAGCCGCTGGCAAGTAGGGGCGATCTATGCCTTCTCCAGCAATGACGCCAAGACCTTCGCGAATGAGTCGGGCGTGCGCGGGGCGCTCAGAACTCAGTCGGATCAGGATTCGGACACGCTGACGGTCTATGGCCAAGCCGATCTCGGGCTGACCGACACCGTCACGCTCATTGCAGGCGGACAATATGCCCGCGCCACCCGCGATGTGACCGCGATTCTCAATGCGGTGACCGGCCGGGGCGAGTATGACCAGTTCAACCCGCGCGTCGGCCTGCTGGTGGATGCCGCACCCGGCGTGCAATTCTTTGGCAATATCAGCCGCAGCTTCGAAGCCCCGAGCCTTGCCGATCTCACCAGCGGCGGGGCCTTCCCCTTCGCGCCGCTCGATCCTCAGCGCGCGACTGTGTTCGAAGTCGGCACGCGCGGGCAGGCGGGGATCGTATCGTGGGACATCGCGCTCTACCGGGCCGAGCTGGAAAATGAGTTCCTTGACCTTGCCGTGCCGGGCGCACGGGGGCTCGTAACGGTGACCACCAACGGGGACCGCACGATCCATCAGGGCCTCGAATTCGGGCTCGATGTGCGGCCCTTCAAGGCGGCGCTGGAGCAGAACGGACAGGCCCTGCGGCTGAGCGCGGCCTATACCTTCAACGACTTCACCTTCGATGATGACGCGGTCTATGGAGACAACCAGCTTGCCGGGGTGCCGCGCCATGTGCTGATTGCCGAGGCCCGGTTCGATCAGGTGGACAAGTTCTATCTCTCCACCACCCTGCGCTGGATTCCGGACGGTCCATGGGCGGATTATGCCAACACCGAAAGGGCTCCCGGCTACGAGACTGTCCAGATCACCGCCGGGGTCACGCCGACCGACGGGATCGAGCTGTTCGGTTCGGTCGAGAACCTTTTCGACACGGTGTTCATCTCCAACGTCACCACCAACGCCAACCAGCGCCTGACGAACGAGGCGATCTATACCCCCGGCCAAGGGCGCGCCGTCTTCGGCGGCCTGCGCGCGCGGTTCTGAGGGGGGCAGCGATGAGCATGAAGAACAAGACCGCGCGCTGGTCATACTCCAAGCATCAATGGCTGGGGTTGATCGGGGGGATCAGTCTCTTGGTGTGGGGCCTCTCTGGCCTCACCCATATCGCCATGGTGCTATTCGGCCCGCAACAGGCGGCGTTCATGCCGCCTGCTGCCACGGTCGCGCTCGAAAGGGCGCGGCCGATCGCGCAAACCCTTGCCGAAAAGGGCATCGCCGAGGCGGTGGCGGTCAAGACCGTCCCTGCCCCCGGCGGCGGGGTGCTGTGGCAGGTGACCCCGACCTTGGACGGGACGCGGCGCTATTTCCGCCCCGTCGATGGCAGCGAGGTCGTTGGCGGTGACCGGACGCAGGCCGAGTTTCTCGCCCGTCATTACCTCGCCACGGACCGCGCGATAACCTCGGCCAAGCTCCAAACCGCGTTTGATGCCGACTACCCGTGGGTCAACCGCCTGCTCCCGGTGTGGAAGCTGACGTTTGCAGGCGATGATGGCCTCGTCGCTTATGTCCATACCGAAACGTCCAGTCTCGCGGCGGTGAACAACACCACGAAGGAACGGCTGCAAACGGTGTTTCGGGCGCTGCACACCTGGGAATGGGTGCCGCAGGGGATGGATTGGCTGCGGGTGGTGGTGATTGGATTGATGGTCGGCAGCCTGCTGGCTTTGGCGGCGACCGGAACCATGATGCTGGTCACTGTGCGGCGCAAAAAACGCCTGCCGGGAGGCCGGGGCTGGCACCGTATTGCGGGGTATGTGTTGGCCCTGCCGCTGATCACGTTCTCGGCCTCGGGGATCTACCACCTAATCCAGTCGGCGCTGGTGCCGCCGGTAAGCCAGCTCAAGATGGGCAAGCCCGTCAATGTCGCGAGCGGCAAGTGGCCCGTCGAGGCCGACTGGGCGCTGATCGCCAAGAAGCGCGATATCGCCTCGGTCGCACTGGTCGAGGGGGCACAGGGGCAGCCACTCTACCGCATCGGCCTTGCTCCTCCCAAAGGCGCCATGGGCGGCGGGGAGCATGACCACGGCCCCGCCACGGCAGCGGCGGATCATGGTATGGCAGGGCACGACCACGCGGCGATGATCGCGGCTCAGAGTGCGGCCAAGGTGCCGACCACAGATACTGAGATTCGCGAGGCGCGTTTTGCCGGGATCAAGCCTGATGGTCCGGCGATCTATCTCGATGCCGCCAATGGCGAGGTGGCGAGTTCGGGTGAAGAGGACATTGCCCGTGCAATCGCCCAGCGCTTCACTGGCGCATCCGATAGCTCGGTAACCGGGGTCAAGTTGGTGACCCGCTTCAGTCACGAATACGATTTCCGCAACAAACGTCTGCCGGTTTGGAGGGTCGACTACGGTGCGCCAGTCAATGCCAGCCTGTTCGTCGATACCGGCACGGGCGTGCTGGTCGATCGTGTGGCCGACCACGAAAAGCCCGAAAGGCTGGTGTTCAGCTTCATTCACAAGTGGAACTTCCTGTTCCCGGTTGGAAGGATTGCGCAGAACGTGCTGGTCGGGGCCTTTGCCATTGCCCTGATCGGCTTCATGGCCGCGCTGGGGCTACGGATGGACCTGGTCCGCCGCCGTCGCGCAAGCCATCATCGGAGGTGGCGGGAGGAACAATCAGCCACTGCATTCACCCACGAATGAGACGCCGCACACGGTCTGCCGCCATTCGCAACGGTCTTATGCGAATGGCGGCATTGGGGTCGATAGCCGAACGGCAGCTTTTTCACACGTGCGATCCAAAGCGGACGTTTGTGCATTGGCCGCAACTCTAATCGGCAGTCGGCCCGTCCTTGCGGTCCGCTGCCTCTTTGGCAGCACGTTCAGCGCGCGTCTTCTCCAGCATCCGGTCCATTTTGAGCCATTGCCACACGCCAATGCCGACGGCGATGCCGTAGAAGAACACCAGTTCGATCCAGCCGAAATTGGCGCCAGTCATGCCGTATCTCCTAGTCTTGCGGCGCCAGGAACGCCGCGATCAGCGCGGCGACCTTGTCCGGTGCTTCTTCATGGGCGAGATGGCCGAGGCCCGGCAGCACGTCCAGTCGTGCGTCCGCCAGCCAGCTATGGGAGTCCTTCGCCCAGTCGAGCGGGATTGCGGGGTCCTTCGCACCGTGGATCAGCAGCACCGGGTTGCGCACCTCGCCCATCCGTAGTCGCAGGCCCGGCAAATCCCAGTTCGCCATCATCGCCAGCGCGCCGCCAGCGTGGGCGGGATGCTTCAGCAAGGTGCGATAGCAGGCGAGCCCTTCCGGCTCGATCCGCGAATGGGTGGAGCGCCACAGGAACCGCTCGGCCCCGCCGACCAGATCGATGCTGCCGGCAAAGATGCGCGGGACCAGCGGGTTGATGAACAGGGCTTTGGCCACCGCGGGGAAGATCTGCGCAAAGGGGCCGGGGAAGGGGCGCAGCGCGGCGTTCAGCCCGATGACCGGGCCGGCAAATCCGTGGTCAAGCGCCATCTGGAGCGCAATCGCCGCGCCCGCCGAATGGCCGATGATTGCGGTAGGCTGGACATCGAGTTCTTTGAGCAGGGCAGCGATCTCGCGCCCCATCGCGGGCAGGCTCATCGCGTAGGCATCGTGGCCGGTGGTGAAGGCGTGGCGCGGCAGATCAGGGGCGATCACGGTGTGGGTCTTGGCCAGCAGCGGCATCAGCCCGCGCCATGAGTGAACCGATGCGCCGGTACCGTGTAGCAGCAACAGCGGCGGGCCGGAGCCCATTGTCTGCACATGCCAGCGCGCACGGCCCACCGGCACGAAGGTGCTGGCCTCGCGGTGCGGCCAGATCAGGCCTTCGCGGTTCCAGTCGAGCGCGCTCATGCGGCGCGGCCCATCGGCTGGACCGCGTTGATCGCGGCCTGGATCATCCGTGCATCGGCGCGGGGCAGGGCGAGGAAACGGCCGCCAAGCGCCTGCGCCAGCGCGGCGCCTTCGGGGCCGGGGCGGGCCGAGATATCGACCACCAGCGCATCGATCCCGCGCGCGTGGATCGCCTTGGCGGCGGCTTCGGCATCGGTTTTGGCCTGCGCGCGTCCGGGTGCGCCGTCGGCGGCGATATTGGCGCGGCCATCGGTCAGGATCACCAGCGCCGCGCTGCGCCCGCGTGCGATGACGGCTTCGGCCACTTCGCGCGCCACGTTGAGCCCCAGCGCCAGCGGGGTGCCGCCGCCGCCGGGCAGTTCGGCCAGCGTGCGCCGCGCGCGGGTGAGCGAGCGGGTGGGGGGCAGGATCAGTTCGGCGGTGGTGCCGCGAAAGGCGACCAGCGCCACTTCCGAGCGGGTGACATAGGCCTGCCCCAGCATCAGTTCGACCGCGCCTTTCGCCTCGGCCAGCCGCGCTGCCGCAGCCGATCCGCTGGCATCGACAGCAAAGATCGTGACACGCGCGGCGCGTTCCTCGAAACGGCGGATGCGCAGGTCTTCCTTGCGCATCAGGATGGCGGAGTCATTGCCTGCACCCGCTTCTTTGCGTCGCACGGCCTGCCAGGGGACGGCGGCGCGCAGGCTGTCGATCAGCGCCAGTTTTGCCCCGCCGCGCGGCATTCCGGGGCGCGCGCCCAGCGGCTTGCCGCGTGTCGCCGCCTTGCGCTTCTGGCCGGTGCCGCTGCTGGCCGCGCGGCGCGGCGCCTTGCCTTGAGCGAGGCTCGCCAGCACGTCCGCCGGGATCGCCGCCTTGGCCGCTTCGACCAGCATTTCGGAGAGGTCAGGCTCCGGCTGCTCGCGGTCGGCATCGTCGGGGGTGTCGTTCTGGCCATCAGGCGGCGGGGGCGGGGCGTCTTCGGGCGGGGCTTCCTCTTCCTGCGGCGGCAGACAGGTTGCGCGCGGGGCGAGGATCAGGCGGACAGCGCCCGCGAGATCGGCCTGCTCCGCCGCCATGCGCCCATCCAGCGCCGCCAGCCCGCGCGCGGTCTCACCCGCGAAGATCAGCGCCCTGAGGCCCTCCACTCCCAGCGCATCGGCGGTGGCGGCAAGCGCGCGAAGGGCGTCGTCATCCAGTGCGGCGACATCGGCAATTTGCCCGTCTGATGCGCGCAATTCCACCCCCTGCCAGCGCCGCGAGGCCGAAAGGTCACACGCAAAAGCGAGCCGTTCGGTCAGGCTGGCGGGCGGGGCATCATCGGGGTCGGTCGCATCGTCGAGCAACACCAGCGCGCTCGTGCCTTCATCGAGCGACGAATCGAGCATTTGGGCCAGCCGCCCTGCAATGCTGGCATCCAGCCGTTCGGCCATCCCGGCGAGCAGGGCGCCGCCGCGCGCTTCCTCGATCAATCCGGTCTGGCGGATCGGGCGGCCTGCCGAAAGGCTGGCGGCAAGATCGATCCCGCCCAGCAGCCGCTCGTCATCGACATGGCCGGGCATCCGCCTGAGCGGCACGACGTTGCCCAGCGCCGCCACCAGCGACTCGCGCGCAGGGCTTGAACCCCGCAGCACCATGCCCTTGAAGGTCGCGGGTGCCAAAGCGAAAAGTCGCGCTGCCAGCACCGCATCGTTGAGCGGATCGGCGGGGGCGGGTGTCATCCGAACAGCTCGGCAATCGCCCGCGTGATCCGCACGGTCGAGCCGGTTTCATCGAGCACATCGCGCCGCAGCCGGTGGCGCAGGGCCAGCGGCGCAATCGCGATCAGATGCTTGCGGGTGACGCCTTTCGCGCCCTCCAGCGCCGCCAGCGCACGCGCGGCGCGCATCAGCGTGAGTTCGCCGCGCAGGCCGTCTGCCCCCACGGCAAGGCACAGCTCTGCGGCATCGCGCAAAATGTCATCGCCCGCCTCCAGTTTCGCCAGCCGCGCTTTGCCCTTGGCAACGCGTTTCAGGGTCTTGTCATCCTCACCCGCCCAGCGCGCGGCAAAGCTTTCGGGGTCACGTTCGTTCTCGGCAACCAGCCGCATGATCGCGATGCGCACCTCGATATCCTTGGGGCTGCGCACTTCCACCGACAGGCCGAACCGGTCGAGCAGCTGCGGGCGCAATTCGCCTTCTTCGGGGTTGCCGCTGCCGATCAGCACGAACTTGGCGGGGTGGCGCACGGAGAGGCCCTCGCGCTCGACCACGTTTTCGCCCGAGGCGGCCACATCCAGCAACAGATCGACGAGATGATCTTCGAGCAGATTGATTTCGTCAATATACAGGAACCCGCGATGCGCCTTGGCCAGCAAGCCGGGTTCAAACGCCTTTTCGCCCGACCGCAGCGCGCGTTCCAGATCGAGGCTGCCGATCACGCGGTCTTCCGTCGCGCCCAGCGGCATATCGACGAAGGGGACGGCGCGTTTCACCATCTTGCCGGTGCCGCAGACCCCCGGATAGCGCGCCTGATCGTCCTTGGAGCAACCGTAAACGCAGCTCTCTGCCGCCATGATCGGTGGCAGCAATCCGGCCAGCGCGCGCGCCGCCGTGGACTTGCCGGTGCCGCGATCGCCAAAGACCATCACCCCGCCGATACTGGGGTCGACGGCTGCGATCAGCAGCGCAAGTTTCATCTCGTCCTGACCGACGATTGCGGAAAATGGGAAGCGTGCCATGTGGAGCGTCTTGTGAACGGTTGAAGCGCATCGGACAAGCCCAACTGACAGGCTGGCGTGACACTTTTGGCCTACCTTTTCCCCAGACGGTTCAGCACCAGCACCGGCAGCAGGCCCGCCGCCAGCAGGATGAGAGCCGGGATCGAGGCTTCGACCAGCCGTTCATCGCTGGCGAGCCGGTAGGTGCGCGTGGCGAGCGTTTCGAGGTTGAAGGGACGCAGGATCAGTGTGGCGGGCAATTCGCGCAAGGTGTCGATGAAAACCAGCGCGGCGGCGCTGGCGAGGCTGGGCGCCAGCAGCGGGGCATAGATACGGGCCAGCACACGCGATGGCCCCGCGCCAAGGCTGCGCGCCGCTGCATCAAGGCCGGGCGGGATGCGGGCAAGACCGCCGCTGACGCTGTTATAGGCGACCGTCAGGAAGCGCACCGACAGCGCATAGACCAGCACCGCACTGGTGCCGGTCAGCAGCAGCCCGCCGCTCCAGCCCAGACTGTCGCGGGCGAACCGGGTGAGGCTCTGGTCGAAGGCGCCCAGGGGTGCCAGCAGGCCCACGGCGAGCAGCGCGCCCGGCAGCGCGTAACCCAGCGTCGCCAGCCGGATCGCGCCGGTGGTGACACGCGAGGCTGACCGGGCGCGGGCGAAGGCCAGCACCAGCGCGGTCACAAGGCACAGGCTGGCCGTCGACAGTCCCAGCCACAGGCTACCGCGCAGATAGGTGGGAAGGTCGCCCGCGGCGGCCTGCGCGGTCTGGCTCAGTGCCATCGCGGCAAGGTATCCGGCGGGCAACACGAAGCCGAGCAGCACGGGGACGATACAGGCCGCAAAGGCCAGCCCCTTGCCGATCGGCGTCAACGCCACCAGCGGCTCTGCGTCCACCCCGCGTGAAGCCAGGCCATCGCGGCTATCACTGCGTCCCGCCCGCGTGCGCGCCTCCCATGCCACCAGCGCGATCACGAAGATCAGCATGACGGCGGCCAGCTTCAGCGCGGCGGCCTTGTCCCCCATGGAAAGCCAGCTGCGGAAAATGCCGGTCGAAAAGGTGGGAATGGCGAAATATTCGGCCACGCCGAAATCCGCGAGCACCTCCATCAGCACCAGCGCAAGCCCCCCGGCGATGGCAGGGCGCGCAGCGGGAAGCGCCACGCGCCAGAATGCGCGCGCCGGGCTTGCGCCCAGGCTGCGGGCGGCGCGAAATTGCGTCAGGCTTTGTGTGGCAAAGGCGGTGCGCGCCAGCAGGTACACGTAAGGGTAGAGCACAAAGCCCAGCACGAAGGCCCCGCCGCCGAGCGAGCGGATGTCGGGGAAGGGGTAATCCCCCGCGCCCCAGCCTGTTGCGCCGCGCAGCCCAATTTGCACAGGGCCGGCAAAGTCGAGCATATCGGCATAGATATAGGCCGAAAGATAGGCGGGCAGGGCCAGGGGGAGCACCAGCGCCCAGCCCAGCACGCGGCGTCCCGGAAAGCGCGTGGCGGCTATCAGCCATGCGCAGCCCGTTCCCGTCACGCCCGCAATGCCGCCTGTCAGCAGCATCAGCAGCGCGGTGTTGGCGATGTAGGTGGGCAGCACGGTGCGCGCCAATTCGCCGATGGCCGCCCCCTCTCCGCCCAGAGAAGACCACAGGATCGCAGCGACAGGCAGGCTCGCCAAAGCGGCAAAGACCAGTGCGGCGATGGTCCATCCGCCGGGCCGCCGATGGCGCGCGTTTTGCTTCGCAATCGCACCTTCGCTTGCACGCGGGACGGCAAATTGCCAAAGGCGGCTCATCGGGAGACCCCGTTCCCCAAGCGCAGGATCAACGATTGAGCCTCGAATTTCGTCATATTGCCCATGCTTACGGTGCGGTGCGGGCGCTGGAGGATATCAGCTTTGCCGCGCCCGCGGGAGAGATCACCTGTCTGCTTGGCGCGTCGGGTTGTGGGAAGTCAACACTGCTTGGCCTCGCAGCGGGCCTGCTCAAAGTGCAGCAGGGCACCATTGCGCTGTGTGACGCGGTGCTGGCCGATGCGGGCTTCAGCCCGCCGCCCGAGGCGCGCCCCGTGGGGCTGGTGTTTCAGGACGGCGCGCTGTTCCCGCACATGACCTTGCGCGCCAATGTCGCCTTCGGCCTGCCCCGCGCGCGGCGGGGCGAGGCAGATGACTGGCTTGCCAAGGTGGGCCTTGCCGGGATGGGCGCGCGATATCCGCATGAACTTTCGGGCGGGCAGCAACAGCGCGCTGCGCTGGCCCGCGCCATGGCGCCGCGCCCGCAGGTGCTGCTGATGGACGAACCCTTCGCCAGCGTGGATATCGTGCTGCGGCGCAAGCTGCGGCGCGAATGCCGCATTCTGTTGCGAGAAGCGGGGGCGACCGTGGTGCTGGTGACGCATGATCCATCGGAGGCGCTGGATATCGCCGACCGGATCGCGGTGATGGAAGGCGGCCGGATCGTCCAGTTCGGCACCCCGCAGGAACTGCACCTTGCGCCCGCCACCGCTGCGGTCGGTGCGATTTTCAGCGGCGCGCAAGTTATCGCAGGCGCGCGCGGCGCCGAAGGCATCGACACGCCGTTTGGCCTGTGGCCGATGACGTGCCTGATCGGCGACTTGCCCGATGGCGGCGCGTTCGATCTGCTGGTGCAGGCCGACCGATTGATGCCGGTGGCCGATCTGCGCGGCTGCAGCGTGCGGGACGTTCATCCCCTCGGGGCCCGCAATCGCGTGCTGCTCGACGGGGCACAAGGGGTGACGGTGACGGCTGAAACCGCGCTCCCGATCGACCCGGGCAAAACCTACAGCGTGATGCCCGATGCGGGCAGCGTGCGGGCCTTTGCGCGCAGTTAGCGCTTGCGCCGCCAATGATTATATTGCAAGTCATTCGCAAATAGTCATTGAAAGCCGATTGACCCATGAAAACCTTCTTTGCTGCCGCCTTCGCCCTTGCGGGAATCGTGGTGCTATCCGGATGCGCCGAGGAAGCCGCGCCCGATGCCGCACCGATCACCGGCGAAATCAACATCTACACCTCGCGCCACTACGACACCGATCTGGCGCTCTATGAGGATTTCACCCGGCAGACCGGCATCAAGGTCAACCGGATCGAGGCCGATGCCGATGCGCTGATCGAACGGATCGAGGCCGAGGGCGAATTCAGCCCCGCCGACCTGTTCGTTACGGTCGATGCCGGGCGTCTGTGGCGGGCGGAGCAGGCGGGCATCCTCGCCCCTGTCGATTCGCAGGTGCTGGCAGAGCGTATCCCCGCCAGCCTGCGCGATCCGCAGAACCGCTGGTTCGGCCTGACGACCCGCGCGCGGATCATCGTCTACAACAAGGCGAAGGGTAAGCCGGAAGGGCTGAAGACTTACGCAGACCTTGCCGATCCCGCCTTCAAGCGTCGCATCTGCATGCGTTCGTCCTCCAGCGTCTACAACATCGCGCTGCTGTCCAGCATGATCGCGCATGAGGGTGAGGCCGCAGCGGCGGATTGGGCCAAGGGCGTCGTCGCCAATTTCGCGCGTGCGCCGCAGGGCAATGATATGTCGAACATCGAAGCGGTGGCGGCGGGCGAGTGCGATATATCGCTGGTGAACACCTATTACCTCGCCCGCTTCGACACGCCGGAAAAGCGCGCCGTGCTGGACGGTATCGGCGTCATCTTCCCCAATCAGGCGACCACCGGCACCCATGTCAATCTGAGCGGCGCAGGCGTGGTGGCGACCGCGCCCAACCGCGACAATGCGGTGAAGTTCCTCGAATACCTCGCCACGGACAGCGCGCAGCGGTATCTCGCCAATGGCAATAACGAATATCCCGCGGTCAGGGGCATTGCGCCGACATCGGCGGTGGAGGCGCTCGGCACGTTCAAGGCGGACGCGCTGCCGCCTGCACGGATCGGCGAGAACCAGGCGCGGGCGGTCGAACTGTTCAACGCGGCCCGCTGGAACTGAACGGCCACCATTCAAGGCCCGCTTTTACCCTTCAACACTAATCTAGCTTGAAGGGGGCGCAGGCTTAGTCCATTTGCGCCCCCATTCTGGCCGTCCGTGGGGGCGGCGCTGACCTGATAACCGAGGCCCGCCAGTGAACCAGCCCATTACCGACCGCGAACAGTTTACCGAAAGCGCGGCGCTTTCCGTCGAGACCGTCACCTATGTCCATCACTGGACCGATGGACTGTTCACGCTGAAAATGACCCGCCCTGCGTCCTTCCGCTTCCGTTCGGGCGAGTTCGTGATGATCGGCCTGCCGGGCGATAACGGCAAGCCGCTGCTGCGCGCCTACTCGGTCGCCTCGCCGTCCTATGAGGAGGAACTGGAGTTCCTCTCGATCAAGGTGCAGGATGGCCCGCTGACCTCGCGGCTCCAGCACGTATTGCCGGGTGATCCGATCTATCTTGGCAAGAAGCCGACCGGCACGCTGGTGACCGACGCGCTGTTGCCGGGCAAGCGGTTGTTCATGCTGTCGACCGGAACCGGCCTTGCGCCGTTCCTGAGCCTGGTGCGTGATCCCGATGTGTACCAGATGTTCGAGGAAGTGATCGTCGTCCACTCGGTGCGCAACGTAAACGAGCTGGCTTACCGCGAACTGCTGGAAAGCAAGCTTGAAGGCGACCCGCTGCTGGAAGACGAAGACCGCGCGAAGATCATCTACGTCCCCACCGTCACCCGCGAACCGTTCCGCACGCAGGGCCGCATTCAGGCGCTGATCGACGATGGCCGCCTGTTCGAACAGAGCAACGGCCCGCAACGGTTTGTGCCCGATGAAGACCGCGTGATGCTGTGTGGCAGCATGGCGATGATCAAGGATCACGCCGCCGATCTGGAACGCCGCGGGTTCGAGGAAGGCGCGAACAACAAGCCGGGGCAGTTCGTGATCGAGCGCGCGTTTGTGGGCTGAATAGGCAGGGTAAATTGTCCTCCATTCATAAGGCGTTCAGCACCTGAGGCGCAGCTTTTTGGTGAGCCAGAGGAGGACGCCATGCCGCACCGCTTGATTCCCGCCGCCGCCATGCTTGCAGCCGCGCTGGTGCCCGCCGCCGCACTTGGCCAGACAGACGTGCGCATCTCGCCGCTCCCCGATTACAACCTCGTCCAGCTCACGGTCTCGGCCAGTGCGGTTCCGGCCGACGAATTCCAGACCCGCACGATGGAAATCACGTCATGCAAGGACGCGGTGAACCTCGGCAAGGCGCTGGGCGCGAAGATCAACCGGAGCAATTTCACCAAAGCGGGGCAATTGCCGCCCCAGCTGCGCCCGCTGCTCAAGGATCTGCCGAATGGCATGGCAAGCCCGGTGCTGAGCGAGGGCGGGGACATGCTGCACGTGTTGGTGGTGTGCAGCCGGGCGTGACCTCGCCCCACTTTCCCGCTTGACCCTTGCCCGCGCGCGCTGTTCAATCGTGGCAAATCAAAACCGATTTGCCCGGAGAGAACCCCGCCATGCTCGCATCATCCTATCGCACCGCCTATAACGAAGATCATGAGGCCTTCCGCGACACCGTGCGCAAGGTCTTCGCCGAGCATCTGACCCCGCACATGGACGCGCATGAGGCGGACGGCATCGTCCCGCGCGAGGTGTGGAAATCGGTGGGTGACGCCGGGATGCTGTGCATGACGGTGAAGGAAGAGAACGGCGGCCTGGGCCTCGATTTCGGCTTCAACTGCGTGCTGACCGAGGAACTTTCGTATCTCGGTTCCTCCGCCGGCTTCACGCTTCAGAACGATATCACCGCCAGCTATTTCGAGCGGCTCGGTACCCCCGAACAACGCGAAAAGTATCTGCCCGGCATGATCAGCGGCGACATTATCACTGCCATTGCCATGACCGAGCCGGGTGCAGGCAGCGATCTCCAGGGCATCCGCACCACGGCGAAGAAGGATGGCAACCACCTCGTCATCAATGGCTCGAAGACGTATATCACCAACGGCCAGAACGCCGACTGCGTGATCGTGGTCGCCAAGACCGATCCGGAACTGGGCGCCAAGGGCATTTCTCTGGTATTGGTGGACGCCGACACCCCCGGCTTTGCGCGGGGGCGCAACCTCGACAAGATCGGACAGCATTCGGCCGACACCTCGGAACTGTTCTTCAACGATTGCCGCGTGCCGATGACCAATATCCTCGGCGCGGAAGGCATGGGCTTTGTGCATCTGATGGAGGAACTGCCGCAGGAGCGCCTCAGCATCGCGGTCGGCGCGCAGGCCGCAGCGCAGCGGGCGTTCGACGAGGCGGTGACCTTCACCAAGGATCGCAAGGCCTTCGGCAAGACGGTGTTCGAATTTCAGAACACCAAGTTCACGCTGGCTGACTTGAAGGCCAAGCTACAAGTCGGCTGGGCGCATCTCGACTGGGCGATCCGCAAGCACCTGGCAGGCGAACTCACTACGGCAGAGGCAAGCGCGGCGAAGCTGTGGCACACCGACCTGCAATGGGAGTGCTGTGACACCGCGCTGCAACTCCACGGCGGGGCGGGCTACATGAACGAATACGCCATCGCGAGGCTTTGGCGCGATGCGCGTGTGACGCGGATTTTCGGCGGCACGAACGAAATCATGAAGGAGGTGATTTCGCGGAGTATTTGATGTACCATATTCCAATGAGGACGCTTTTTCAACGACTTTGCGCGATCGTTCTGGTCTCACCAACCATGGTTGCGGCGCAGGCAACCGAAGATCCCTCCGCCAAGCCGACCATCACGATCCGGTTTTCGCACACGAATGGCAACGTAAAAACCAGCCCTTTCAACAATGATCAGGGCGTTCCGCTGTTCCGGGCGACGATTGCGGAAGAGCCAGTGTGTGCGCTGCTTGATACCGGCGCGGACTTGAGTGTCGTGGGGCTCCACGTTGCCAGGAAAACAGGGCTGGTGATTTCCGTGCCCAAAGGCGAACTTGCCGGCCTGCAAACCTCTGTAAAGAGCCATCTCGTCACTGCGGTGCCAATCGAGATACCCGGTCAACTTGCGTTCACCCGTGATATGGTTGGCGCAGAACTGCCGGAATATACCTGCCCGGATGGAACAAAGCTCGGATTTGTTCTTGGCATGGATTTCCTCGGCAAGATGGCCATCTATCTCGACAATGTGCGCCAGCGCATGATCCTGGCGCCTGGTGGCTTCCTTAGCCCGAAAGAGGGGGCGTTCGCCCGGATCGCGTGGAGCAACGGGCAGGTCGATGGCACGATCGCAGGTGTTGATGTCCGCTTCAAGGTGGACACCGGATCCTCCTCTGCGCTCTCTGTCCGGGCGGCACAATTTGCCGGGTTCTTCCCATCCGAGCCGCTCGTCGCGCTGCCTGAAAGCACGACTTTGGGCGGTCGCTTCGAGAACCAGGGCGTTCAGGATGTAGAGTTCTCGATCGGCCCCTTAAAGGTCAAGGCAAACGCCAAGCGCGTGTCCAACCTGACAGGTTCCGCCCCGGCGAGCATCGGGTATCAGATCATCGGGCAAACGTCGGTGATCCTTGATGCCACCGAGGGAGCTATCTTCCTTCGCAAACCCGGACAAGCGAGTGAATGACCCCCTCGACTTCACCGCCCGCCGCGTCCTCGTCATCGGCGGGTCGAGCGGGATCGGTAATGGTATCGCGCACGGGTTCCGCGGGCGGGGCGCAAGCGTTACCGTCTCCGGCACGCGGCCTGATTGCGGCGACTATCTTGAGGCCGAGGATGCCGACTTCACCGGCCTCGATTACCGCCAGCTTAACCTTACGGACCGCGACGCGGCTGACCGGTTGGCGGCGGATTTCGGCCCGCTTGACGTGCTCGTCCTTTCGCAAGGCACGGTGCGCTACGGGCGGCAGGAGTTCACGCGCGAAGGCTGGGATGCGGTGGTGGATATCAACCTCAATTCGGTGATGGACGCCGCCCGCGCCTTCCACCCCGCGCTCGCGGCGAGCAAGGGCGCGATCATCATCGTCTCCAGCGTGGCCGCCTTCAAATCGACCCTTGGCACGCCTGCCTATGCGGCCTCCAAGGCGGGCGCGGCGAGCCTTACCAAGACGCTGGGTGAGGCCTGGGCACGTGACGGCATCCGGGTCAACGGCATCGCGCCGGGGCTGGTGCCGACCAAGCTGACCAGCGTCACCACCGATCACCCCGAACGGCTGGAGGCGAGCATCAAGGCCATCCCCTTGCGCCGCACAGGCACGCCCGAGGACATGGCCGGCGCGGCGCTGTTCCTCGCCTCGCCATTGTCCGCCTACATGACGGGACAGACGTTGGTGGTGGATGGGGGGCTGACGCTGTCCTGAGGGGGGTTTCGTTGATGAAACACACCTTGGAATCGGGCTTTTTGCGACATCCGGTTCCAACATTCCTACAACCACCGGCAGCGCCTGTGTTGGATTGCGACACCCCGCTGTAATCCCGTCACAAACGCGTCACACGCTTGCGCCAATCCTGCCGCAAACGGGGCTGGCTCACCATGGATGTCGTCAATATCTTTCTCACAGGCGAACTGGGCGAGAGCCTGGATGATTTCGTCCATGATCAACGCCGCTTCACCTTTGATCGCCTTGGCCCGGAAGGCCCGCGGCGGCTGGTCGAAGGGCCGATGTGGGCGTTCGTCGACTGGGTAATGCCCGAACTTGCCGGGCTGGAACTGTGCCGCCGGTTGCGCGCCGATCCGCGCACGGCCGAGGCCCATGTGACGATGGTGCTGGACGAGGACGATGCCGAGGATCGCCGCCGTGCGCTGCGTGCCGGAGCGGACGATTACGTCGTTGGCCCGCTGACGCGCACCGCCGTGCTGGACCGGGTGCTGGCGCTGCAATCGCGCGGGGCCGAGCGCACCGCCACCCGGCGTTTCGAACTGGGCGAGCTGACAATCGACATGGCGGCCTTGCAGGCGCGCTGGGACGCAACGCCGATCGTGTTGCGCCCGAACGAGTTTCGGCTGCTGCGGTTTCTGGCCGAAAACCCCAACAGAGTGCTCACCCGCGAGGATCTGATCAACGGTCTGGGCAAGCGCGAACCGCCGATCGACGAGCGTACGGTCGACGTATGGATCGGCCGGCTGCGGCGCGCGATCAAATCGGCAGGCGGCGGCAACCCGTTGCGGACCGTGCGCTCGCTGGGATACGTCTTCGATCTGGGGTGAACGCGTTTTCGTTCGACCCCCGGTTGATAACGCCATACGATGACATCATGACGAGTGCTCCCGATAGAGATTCCACCGCACTACGCCTGTTATTAAGCACAGTCCTCGACGCAGCGGTCGCCATCGATGCAAATGGCAAGGTGGTAGGCTGGAATCCTGCTGCCGAACAAACATTTGGATGGTCAAGGGCCGAGGCCTTAGGGCAAAATCTCAATGATCTGATTGTTCCGTCCAGGCATCAGCAGGCCCACGCGCAGGGCATGCACCGCTACCAGCAAACGGGTGTGGCGCATGTTGTCAATCGCCGGATCGAGATCGAGGCGCGGGCCAAGTCCGGGCGTGAATTTCCAATCGAACTCTCGATCACCGAGGCGCATGACGGGAGTGGGGCTGCCTTTGTGGGATTTATGCGTGACATCAGTGGGCGCATTGCGATGGAACGCCGACTGCGGGAAACGCAGAAGCTGGAGGCGGTGGGACACCTCACGGGCGGCATTGCCCACGACTTCAACAATTTGCTTACGGTGATCCTGGGCAATGCGGAAGTCCTTGCCGAAAGCCTGACCGATCCAGAACTCAAGCCCTTGGCCGAAATGACGCTGTCAGCGGCAGAGCGGGGTGCCGAGTTGACCAATCGCCTGCTTGCCTTTGCCCGCCGTCAGCCCCTGAATCCGAAGCCGAGGAACGCCAACGAACTGGTTGCTGCGATGCAGGGATTGGTCCGCCGCACCTTGCCTGAGGGCATCGATCTGGAGTTCAATTCCGATCCCGATCTCGGACTTATCGAAATCGATGCTGCCGAACTGGATTCGGCGCTTCTGAACCTGGTTGTCAATGCCCGCGATGCGATGCGGGACGAGGGCAAATTGGTGATTGAGACCGCCAACGCCATACTGGATACCGACTATGCTCTTAGGTATCCGGAGGTCGTGCCCGGGGATTACGTCATGCTGAGTGTGACCGACACAGGCACTGGCATGGATTCTGTCATTGCCGAGCGCGCCTTCGAGCCGTTCTTCACCACCAAGCCCGTTGGCAAAGGTAGCGGACTTGGATTGAGCATGGTGTTTGGCTTCACCAAACAGTCGGGCGGGCATATCGAGATTTGTTCCGAGCTTGGTGTGGGCACCCAGATCAAGCTGTATTTCCCTCGCCTGCCTATCGACCAGACAGCGGAAAATGAACCGTCTTTGGAGCCGCAGCCCCCACGCGGTACTGAGAATATTCTCATAGTTGAGGATAATGACCTGGTGCTCAGGCACTTGAAAAGGCAATTGGTTTTGCTGGGCTATCGCGTCAAGACCGCGATGTCAGGGCCCGAAGCGATGGACATTATGCAGGCGGATGACGAAGTGGATCTCCTGCTCACAGATATCGTGATGCCAGGAGGCATGAACGGAACCGAGCTTGCCGATCGGGCCCGGGCGCTTCGACCTTCGCTGAAAGTGCTCTTCACCTCGGGTTACACCGATAACACCATCGACCGTCACGGGCGCCTCGACCCCGGTGTGGATCTGTTGCGAAAACCCTATACCCGGCTGGAGTTATCGCAAAAGGTGAGGGAAGTTCTTCAACGGGGATTTGAATGACTTTGGCACGCGGTTGAAAAATCTAGACCGCTAGCCTGACAAATGCCTCGACTTGGCAATGTCAGCTCTATTGCTCTTGTCGGTGATCTGACTTCCTCGTTTTTGACGTTGGAACGCGAAGCCGGTTTTCAGCCATCCCCCCACTTCCCGCTGTAAGTCAGCGCCCATCTGCGCCTCGAAGCCGGACATTAAGCTAACGGGTGCGATGCCTTGCTGATCGGTGTGCCATGCAAAAAGGCCGCCCCGGTGTGGGGGCGGCCTTGTGTGTTTGCGGTGCTGCGAAATACGGGGTCAGAATTGTGCCTTCAACCCGATTGCAAAGCTGGTGCCGACATCGAAGGTGTTGATTTCGGCCCGGTTGCCGTTCAGCTCCTGGAACTCGAAATTGTCCCGCCCGAAGATGTTGCGTGCCTCCAGGCTGAGCTCCAGCGGCAGGCTGCCCAGAATGATCTCGGACCGCGCCACCACATCGACGGTAAGGCCCGGGTCCTCCACCACATCGGGCAGCGCCCCGCCGCGCAGGGTCACACGTTCGCTGGCATAGTTGAGCAGCACGGTGAACTGCTGGACCTTGTCCATATCCTCGATGCCAAGCGACAGGTTGGCGACGTGATCCGACTGGCCGACCAGCGGCGAACCGTCGTCGAACAGCTGACTGGCCAACTGTTCCACCGCGCCCGGGATCGGAGCAAGGTCAGCAGCGCCCACCGCGATGTTCGACTGGGTGTAGGTGTAATTGCCGATCACGAGCAGCTGCTTGGTGGCGAAGAACCCGCCCCAATTGGCCAGATCGAAGCCATAGGACAGATCAAGTTCTGCGCCGTAAAGCTCAGCCGACGGCGCGTTCGCGTAGCTGGTTTCGATGATGCCCGGTGCGGTAATCAGGAAGTTTTCGATCGGATTGTCGATCTTCTTGAAGAACCCGGCGACGCTGACCCTGCTCGGCCCGCCAAGATAATACTCGGCGCGCGCTTCGGCGTTGATCAGCTCGCTGTCCTGCAGGAACGGGTTCCCGCGATAACGGCGGTTCGATTCCGGATCGAAATAGGTCTGCTCCACCAGCTCGCGGAACTGCGGGCGGGCGATGGTCTGCGATGCAGCAAAGCGCAGCTGCAGATCGTCGATCACCTCCCACGTCACCGTGGCAGAGGGGAGGAAGTAATCGTTGGCGATGCGCGTCGGGTTGGCAAGATTGCCGCCGCCGAAGGTCAGATCGGGCGCGGCCACCTGCAGCGCGTCTTCATAACGCACACCGGCTTCGATGCTGATGCGGTCGGTCGGGCGGAAGCGCGCCAAGCCGTAACCCGCGTGGATCGTAAGCGCGGCATCGAAGACCGGGAACGGCGTCGGGTCCGAAACGGTGACGTTGAAAAAGCCGGTGCCGTTGGCATCGGTCGCAAGGGTCGCTCCGTTGAAGATGTCGCCCGGGCGGCGCAAGCCCAACGCCCGCAGCGCGGTGTTGAATTCGGCCGTGGATCCCAGCAGGGGGCGGATGATGAACGACACCGAACGACGCGTGGTGTCGGTATAGGCATAGCCAGCCGTCAGCGACAGGTTGTCGAAGACCTCGTAGGTGAGGTCAGCGCCGCCGAACCACAGCTCTTCGCGCAGGTCTTCAAAGCCGACCTGAATCCGCTCGGTCCCGCCGATTTGCTGCCCGACATCGACCACGAACTTGTCCCCGAACGGATCGTTGGGAATGTTGGTGCGGATGTAGGGGACGATGGCGTTGTAAGGCGCTTCGCGATCGGTGCGGGCGTATCCCCCGCGCAAATCGACTTCAATTGTGTCGAAGTCCAATTCGGCGACGAGCTGCGAATCCATCAACTGACGTTCAAACCAGCCGGTTTGCTGAGTCTGGAAATCGTAACCGGTTTCGCGGTCGGTGAAGAAGTCCGTGCCTTGCGCCAGGCGAGCGGTTTTCAGGGTGTCGCGGATGTAGAGGTTGGTCCAGCGGATCGTGTGCTCGCCGATATCGAGACCCACACCGATCAGCGCGTTTACCAGCACCTTGTTGTCGGTGATGAAATTGGTCGAATCGAAGATGATGTCACCGGCTTCGGCATCGCCGAACTGCTGGCTGATGACCGAACGGTTGCGCCAGGTGTTGGTGATCCCGGCGGTTGCGATCAGGCCGAGGTAGTTGCCATCGCCGACTTCAAACGACGCGCCGCCGGTGATGTTGGCGCTGAAATTGATCGGAAGCTCGTCATTCTTCTGCAAGGTGACAAGGTTGAGCGGCAGGATCTGCCCGGCAAGCTGGCGTTGCACGTCTGCAGGCGCATCATTGACGCGAATTCCGTCGGTGATGAGGCCTTGCAGCGCGGTGGGGAAATCGCGGGTGCCGTTGTCAAAGCCAAACGTGTCCCAGCGGCTGCCGAAATAAGTCAGGCCGTTTTCAAAAGTCGTTTCCGTATCGCCGCTGCCCGAAACGCCGATGGTCAGAAAATCGTCCGTCGGGATCGCCTTGGTGGTGAGGTTGATGACCCCGCCGCCGAATTCACCCGGGAAATTGGCCGAATAGGTTTTCTGCACCAGCGAGGAAGAAATGACGCTGGTCGGGAAAATGTTGAGCGGGACCACGCGGCTCAGCGGCTCGGGGCTGGGGAGCGGGAGACCGTTCAGCAGCGCGAGCGAGTAGCGGTCGCCAAGTCCGCGCACGAACACGCGGCCATCGCCCACCAGCGAGAGGCCGCTGACGCGTGCGAGGGCACCGGCAATATCGCCTTCGCCGCTACGGGCAATGTCGGCTTCGCTCAGAACGCTCAAAACCTGGCCCGAGTTACGGGCCGGATCGCGGTTGCGACGACCGGTAACGATGATATCGCCGCCCGGCACCGATATGTCGGTACCCTGCAGGTCTTCGGCTGGGGGATCGCCCTCCACCTCATTGGTCAGCGCATCCTGCGCCAATTCCTCATCCTGCACGGTGTCCTGCGCGTGTAGGACGGATGGCAAAGTGAGCGACGTGGTCAGAAGCAGCAGCCCTGCCAAACGCGTGCCGGTCGACATAGGTGAGGACCCCCTCATGAATAGGCCTGTATGATATTATTCACGAACTGCCGCGCAGTCCGCCATTATGCGAAAGAGGGGGGCGGGGCAGCACCGTGATGCGGCCTCGCCCCCCTTGGTATCATTCGCGCCGCTTACGCCGGGTAGACGGGAAGCGAGGTGCACGCGCCCGTTGCGCTGTTGAAGTTCTGGATCGACGAGTTGCAGGTCCAGTTGCCAAAGGTGCTGGTCAGCGCGGCCGCGTTCTGGATTGCGCCGATGTAGGTGCGCGCCGGGAAGTAGCTTGAACGCGCGGTGGCGTTGAAGGCCGTGCGTCCGGTTTCTCCAGCGCCATTCACCACATTGTTGGTCAACGTGATCGTGAAGGCGAAGTTGTTGTTGGTGCCGCCGTTGATGCGCGCTGCCACGTCGGCATTGCTATTGCCAGCGCCGCCGCGGATCGGATCGGTCGCAGGGCAATCACCGACCACCGAGTCCACACCGATGATGGCTGCCAGCGTGGCAGGCTCGTCGATCTGGAAGCAGTGGTTTGCGCCGGCATTGATCACACCATTGGTGAGGCCGAGGGCCGCACCGCCGCGGGCCTGGATCACCTGCGGCGCACCATCACGCATCACGAAGGTGAAGTTGTTCACCTGGAAGCGGGTCTGCGGGATCGCATTGGAGGGCGTACGGTCAGCAACGTTGGGCGAGTCGAGTTCGATCGCACGGTCGCCCGTGGTCGAACGCTGCACCGCAATGACAGTGTCGAGGTTGACGATGGCGCCGGTGTCGACGTCGAGAGAATCGTCCGACGCGCCAATGATCGCAAAGTTACGGGCATTGAAGCCGCCGCCGAAGAATTCGACGCCATCGTCCGAGCTGTTGAACGAAACGAGGTTTTCGATGGTGGTGCCCGAACCCACGCCGCCGGTGGTCAGCGACTGAAGTTCGTTGTTCGGGGCCAGTTCAAAGCCCGAGAACCGGATCTGGTTGAACCGGAACGAGCCCGAGCTGTCTGCCGCATTGGCGCCGCCGAACGGGGTGGCGACTGCTGCGCCTTCAAGGCGACCTTCGCAGGTGGGATTGGCATTCGGAGCAGCGGTGGTGTTGAAAACGCCGGTCGAGCAATCCGACGTCGGCGCACGGCCGAGGAGCACAACGCCGCCCCACTGCTGCTGGCTGTTGTCGTCATTCAGGCCCTGGATGTTGTCGCGGCTGGTCCAGATGATCGGACGATCAGCGGTGCCGTTCGACTGGATCGAGTTCCCACGATTGACGACCAGGTAGGAATCTTGCTGGCCGTAAAGGATCACGCCCGGCTGAACTGTGAGCGTGACGGTGGAGCCGGTGCTCGCAAAGCCGCGATCGGCGCCCACTTCAACACGGCCGTCGATCTGGTAGACCAGGCCGCGGATAAAGGGCAGCGTATCGGAAGCCGTGAAGCGAGCCGGCAAGCGGCAAACGCGATAGCTACCGGTCGGGCCGGAAAGCGTGCCTGCGTCGGTCAGGCCGCCGGCAGTGATAATGGTCGGGCAACCGGCAGCAGCGGTGACCGTCCCCTGCGTGGCGGTCGGTGTCGGTGTGGGCGTCGGGGACGGCGGCGGGTTGTTGATGATGATGTCGCCGCTGGTGCCGGGCGAGACGATTTCATCAGCGCCGCAGCCAGCCAGAGCGACCAGGCTGCAACCCATGATCAGAGTGCGTTGGAATTTTTTCACAGCGAGCGGTCCCCTATTGAGCCGAGAATCGAGTTAGGCGCCTTGATGTGTTGCGCTGAGGGCTCGCTAGGGGGTGCGCATGACACAATTCTTGCAGCATGACAGCTTTGTGTCACTTTACGTATTATGACCGAAGAAAGACAAATGTGACCGTCTTTCGCCCTGATCCCGCAAGGTGGCTGCGGTAGCTGTAACATGAAAGATATTGCGAAACAGAGGCATAGAGCTAGAAATTACAAATAAAAGACAATGTTTCATATTTGTTGCATTCGGTCTTTGTGTGGGTCATCTTGGGCATCGTTCAAACAGGAGCTTCGCCCATGTCCGTTACCGCTTTTGCAATCGCACTGTTCGCTGCGACCCCGCTGGCTGGTGCCCCTGCGGCACATCTCAACGATCCCGAATTGGCCGTGAAGCCGCTCGCCGCAGGACGTGCAGAGCAGGCCTTGGCCAAGCTTCAGAAAGCCAGCGCAGCCGATCCGCAGGATCCCGCGGTCCTCATCAACCTGGGCATTGCCTACGCCCACGCAGGTGACGAGGACAGTGCGCGTAACGCGTTCGAAGCGGCCTTGGCGTCCAAGGATGTAGTCGAGCTCGACACCGCCGACGGAACCGCCACCGATTCACGCCGCCTGGCCCGAAAGGCGATCAAGATGCTCGAGCGCGGTGAGTTTCGCGCGCCGGTGATGCGCGGTGACCAGCTGACGCTGCGCGATTAAACGCCAACAAGGCGCGGCCCGCGGGTCGCACCCCAAGCCGCAAACGGGCGGGCTGCGCAGTGCAGCTCGCCCGTTTTGTTGTTGACCGGCAAAGTTGCGTGCGCCGCTTTCGCAAGACTGTCACCCGCGTGTCATTTAGGATAGACAAAGGGGAGACATTCTGGAGGGCCGAGACATGATTCTCGCCGCGGCTTGCCGCGTCACGATTGTTGCTGTTGCGTTTGGGCTTGCGGCTCAGGTCCGGGCAGACGTGCTTGAACTGAACGCGGATGGTGCGCGCTGGGTGGCAGGGCCGATGGCCGGTCAGCCCAATGCGGCGCCTGCTGCAAGCGATCCGGACGCCGCAGATCTTAATTTCGGCGCGGGGTCCGGGGTTCCCGAGGCCGCGATTGCTGATCCGGCCCGCCATGCCGCAGGGATCCCGCTGCGCTATCACGCCAAGCTGATCGAGCTTGCCGCCCGCTTTGATCTTTCGCCAAGCCTGCTTGAAGCCTTGGTGTGGCAGGAAAGCCGCTGGAACGAGAATGCTGTCTCGCCTGTCGGCGCACAGGGTCTGGCGCAACTGATGCCCGGCACGGCGCGCTATCTGGGTGTCGATTCGCGCGATCCGTTCCAGAACCTCGAAGGCGGGGCGCGCTATCTGCGCGAACAGCTCGACCGGTTCGATGGCGATCTCGAAAAGGCGCTTGCTGCCTATAACGCCGGCCCCGGACGGGTCGTGCGGGCCGGCGGCGTCCCGAATATCCGTGAAACGCGGCTTTATGTGGCCGCGATCATGGGCCGCCTTGCAAACCATTCCCGAGTCCCAGCGTATTAGTATCAGGATCATCGGCGCGGCTTTCGCCCGGAACCCAAGGAACACGAGTATCACGATGACGTCGCTTTTCCGTCTTTATGCCCGCCTTGCCGCTCTGCTGGCCTTCGCGTTCACCCCCGCAGCCGCTTTTGCGCAAAGTGCCGATCCGGCCGGCTCTCAGCCCATCAATTCTGCACTGCTGTGGTTGCAGGGCACGCTGCTGGGCACCGTGGCAACCACGGTGGCCGTGATGGCCGTGGCCGCCATCGGCTTCATGATGCTGACCGGGCGGATGAACTGGCGCTTCGGGGCCACCGTGATCGTCGGCGTGTTCATCCTGTTCGGCGCGACCACCATCGTGGCCGGCATTCAATCGGCAGCGGGGTAGGGCGTCGATGAGCGAGCTTATCCGGAACCCGGTGCACCGCGCGCTCACCCGCCCGCAGATGTTTGCAGGCGTGACGATGAACTTTTTCATCATCAACCTGATGGTGACGACGATCGGCTTCCTGATCCTAAAAAGCTGGTGGATCCTGCCGGTGCCGGTGGTGATGCATGTGATCGGCTATTTCGCTTCGCTGCGCGAACCGCGCGTCTTTGACCTGTGGATCACCAAGGTCAGCAAATGCCCGCGTGTGCCCAATTTCAAGCGCTGGGGATGCAATTCCTATGCCCCGTAAGCCTCTGCCCCTTAAGGACGCCCCAACATGGTGAAATGGATCGGGCCTGCTTCCTGGAGCGCCAAGGAAGCGCGCGTGGGCGACAGGTTGCCCTATGCGCGGCTGGTGGACGAGAACACCGTGCTGCTGCGCGATGGCAGCGTGATGAGCGCCATTCAGGTGCCCGGCCTTTTGTTCGAAACCGAAGACAGCGACGCGTTGAACGCCCATGCTGCCACCCGCGAGGTGATGCTGCGCTCCACGCTCGATGCGCGGTTCGTGATGTACCACCACGTCATCCGCCGCCGGGTGGAGGTGGAGCTGGACGCCGAGTTCCCCGATGCCCTGTCGCGGCATATCGATACGCGCTGGAAACAGCGGCTGGCGGGCGGATCGCTGTTCATCAACGACCAGTTCGTCACGCTGATCCGCCGCCCCGCGCGCGGCAAAACGGGCTTGCCCGAACGCGCTGCCAAGTTCTTTTCGCGCAGCCGGCAGGACGAGCCGGTGGCCGATCCCAAGGACATCCGCAGCCTCAAGGCGGCGATCACGGGCCTTGTCGCCAGCTTGCAGAATTACGGCGCGGCGGTGCTGGGGGATTATCAGTCGCCCGGCGCTGCCGGCACGGGCGGCACCAATTCGGAAATGCTCGAACTGCTGTCGGCTCTGTTCAACGGCGAGATGCGCCCCGTGCGCCGTCCGGCGCCCGAAACCGACATCGGCCACATGCTGCCCTATCGCCGCGTCAGCTTCGGCCTGGATGCGATGGAACTGCGGGGCAGCGCCGCGCCTGATTTTGCGGCGATCCTGGGATTGAAGGACTATCCCGAGGCGACTTCGCCCGGACTGCTCGACAACCTTCTGCGCCTGCCGTTCGAGATGGTCGTGACTGAAAGCTACGCCCCGAACGAGCGCACCACGGCCAAGGAGCGGATCGACCTCGCCCTGCGGCGCTCGCGCTCGGTGGACGAAGAGGCCGCGGCGGAACGCAACGAAATGCTCGCCGCGCGTGACGCGCTGGGCAATGGTGCGGTGGGCTTTGGCGATCATCACCTGACCGTGCTGGTGCGAGAGCGCGATCTGGCACGGCTTGATGATGCGATGGCGTCCTGCGCTGCCGCGTTGGCCGATACCGGCGCGATTGCGGTGCGCGAGGACACGAACCTCGAACCGGCGTTCTGGGCGCAGTTCCCCGGCAACGAGGAATATATCGTCCGCCGCGCACTGATTTCCTCGGCCAATATGGCGGGCTTCGGGTCGTTTCACGGCTTCGCGCTGGGGCAGGCCAGCGGCAATCACTGGGGCGATGCGGTGACGCTGCTGGAAACCACCAGCGCCACGCCGTTCTTCTTCAATTTCCACCACGGCGATCTGGGCAATTTCTCGGTCATCGGGCCGAGCGGATCGGGCAAGACCGTGGTGATGAACTTCCTCGCCGCCCAAGCGCAGAAGTTCAAACCGCGCACCATCCTGTTCGATAAGGATCGCGGCGCGGAGTTGTTCATTCGCGGCATCGGCGGGCGTTACAGCCGCATCGCGCCGGGTGATCCCACCGGGTTCAATCCGCTTTCGCTGCCCGATAGCCCAGCCAACCGCGCCTTCCTGCGCGATTGGCTGGCGGTGCTGCTGAACGCGCAAGGGCCCGAGGAGTTTTCGATCATCAGCGCTGCGGTCGACGCGACCTATGGCAATGATCCCTCGCTGCGGCGCTTGCGTCACTTCAAGGAACTGCTGGCTGGCGCGCGTCGTCCGCAACCGGGCGATCTGGCCGACCGGCTGACGGCATGGATCGGCAGCCCGAGCGGTGACGGCGGTGAGCACGCCTGGCTGTTCGACAATGACCGCGACCGGCTCGACCTTTCGGAGCGGGTGCTGGGCTTCGACATGACCGCGCTGCTTGAAAACCCGCGGCTGCGCACGCCGACGATGATGTATCTGTTCCACCGCATCGACGAGCGGCTGGACGGGCAGCCGACGATGATCCTGATCGATGAAGGCTGGAAGGCGCTCGATGACGAGGTGTTTGCCGCGCGCATCCGTGATTGGCTCAAGACGCTGCGCAAACGCAACGCGCTGGTCGGGTTTGCCACGCAGTCGGCGCGCGATGCGCTCGACAGCCGGATTTCGACCGCGCTGGTTGAACAGACCGCGACCATGGTGTTCATGCCCAACAGCCGGGCGCGGCCCGAGGATTACTGCGATGGTTTCGGCCTGACCGATCACGAATTTGCGTTGATCCGCTCGCTTCCCGCCCATTCGCGCTGCTTCCTGGTGCGTCAGCCCGATGCCAGCGTCGTGGTCCGCCTCGACCTGTCGGGTTCACCCGAAGTATTGACGATCCTTTCGGGCCGCGAAAGCGCGGTGCGCAGGCTCGATCTGCTGCGCGAAGCGGTGGGCGATGCGCCTGCGGCGTGGTTCCCGGCGCTGACCGGCAAGGCGTGGCCCGACGGGGATGTCGATCAGGATGGCCAGCCGATCTGGCAGGCTGCGGAATGACGACAGCGTGCGATCTGGCCGCCCAGTCGATGGGCACCGGGGTTTCGGCGGCGCTTTCTGCGGTCGATTGCATCGCGTCCACCGTCAGCGAACAGGCCTTCAACCGCCTGTTCGGCAGCGAGGGTCAATTGACCTTTGCGTTGACGCTGATGCTGGTGCTTTACGTCAGCTTCTTCGCCATATCGCTGATGCTGGGCCGATCGAACCTGGGGGTGCGTGCGCTGCTGCCCAAGGTGATCACGCTGGGACTGGTGATGGGTTTCGCCACCAGCTTCGTCGCGTTCTCGACCATCTTCTACAACATCTTCATCGGCGGGCCGGATCAGATCGCGGGCATCCTCACCGGAACGCAGGGCGAAAGCGCCACGGTGGTGTTTGCGCAAAAGCTCGACGTGGTGTTTCTCGCGATCCAGCGTGCAAGCGGGGATACGAAGGATATCAGCGCGTTTTCGCCATCCGGGATGATGTGGATGGGGGCGATGCTGCTGCTGCTCGGCACAGTGGGCTTGCTGGTCACAGCGCGGATCGCGCTGGCGCTGCTGCTCGCAGTGGGACCGATCTTCGTGGTGCTGGCGCTGTTCAACGGCACGCGCGGCCTGTTTACCGGCTGGCTCAAGGGGCTGACGATGATGGCGCTGGCCCCGCTGTTTGCCGTGCTGGGCGGGTCGATCATGCTGGAAATGGCCGTGCCCGTTCTTGCCGCCCTGGTGGCGGTGCCGGGACAGATCGACCAGCAAGCGGCGATGGCCTTCTTTGTCGTCGGCGCCGTGCACATGGCTTTGATGCTGCTGTCTCTCAAGGTTGCTTCCAGCATGGTCGCAGGCTGGCAGGTGTTCGGCCTGGTGCCGGACAAGGAAAGCAGCCGCAGCAATGATAGCCCGCGCACCGTGTCGGTGGCGCAAGCGGCTACCACAGCGCCGCGCAGCACCAACATTGCCCCGGCCGGCCCCGGTCTTGCCCAGCGCAGGGTCGACCTTGGTACGCTTGCGCCCGCTGTCGCCGCCAATGACACAGGGCCAGCGGGCACGGTTTCACGCGAGACCCGCGTCTATGCAACCGGCGGCGGGGGCGGGCAGATCACGCCGCTCAACCCCGCCACATCGCGCACCCGCGGCATCGGCAATCGGTTTCGCTCGGCTTCATCGGCCAAGCCCGCGCCTGCCCCGAAGTCGGCGCCCCCATCGGAGACCTATCAATGATTCGCGCCGTGCTCCTCGCGAGCCTCGCCCTGACTTTTGCGTCGCCTGCGATTGCGCAGGACAACCGCCTTCAAACGCTTGTCTTCGATGAGAATGCCGTGGTGCGGATCGATGGCAAGGTGAAGGTTCAGACCACCATCAAGTTCGCGCCCGACGAGATGATCGAGAACGTCGCGATCGGCGATTCCGCCGCGTGGCAGGTGCAGCCCAACAAGGCGCAGTCGATCCTGTTCGTCAAACCGCTGGAAGTGAACGCGCGCACCAACATGACGGTGGTGACGGACAAGCGCACCTACCTGTTCGATCTGGTCGCCAGTCCCCGCAATTCCGCGCTTTACGTAATGCAGTTCCGCTACCCCGAGCTGGAGAAAGCTGCCGAGGAAGCGCGCCTTGCCGCCATCGCCGAAGCCGAGGCCGAAGCCTTGCGCGCCGCTGACCCGGCGCAGGTTGCCGCCGCCGCCGCCGCCGCGGATCCCTATGCCGCCAGCGATCCGGCCGAACTCAATTTTGCATGGGCCAGTGCCGGCGCGCGCGATCTGTTACCGTCGCGCACCTATGACAATGGCGACGCGGTGTTTCTGACCTGGCCGCAAGGCGTTGCGATCCCGGCCATTCTGGTGACCAACCCGGAGGGTGATGAAGGCCCGGTCAATTACACCGTGCGCGGCGATACGCTGATCGTGGACGGCGTGCCGGCGCAGATCATCCTGCGGTCGGGCCGCGACACGGCGACGCTGACCAATACCGGCCCGATGGCGACGTCCGGCCGCCAAGCCGGCCTGGCCGCGCCGCGCAAGAAGGGATCGTGACCGTGCCGACTTTCATCGCATTCGCCAAGGAGAGCATCTGATGCGTCTGGCCAACCGTTTGTCGCCCGGAAAGGGTGAGAGCAGCAGCATCGAAAGCGGCGATCCGCGTGAGCGGGAGTCGGCTGAGATCATCGATCTTGCCAGCCGCGCAGGCTTTCCTGCCGTTGTCGACCGCAAGGCAAAAGGTGACGGCCTGCAACTTGCCGCAGGCGTCGCCATCATCGGTCTGATCGGGGCGTTGACGTTCTGGGCCATGAGCACGCCGGCCACGCCGGACCCACAGGGGATCGGCAATCCCGAGGTTGTGCCGCCGCAGGCTGCGGGGCCGGCCACGGTTCAACCGACCGTTGACCCCTCGCAAAAGCCGGACGCGGCTGCGGTCACGCCGCAGGCCGGCGCCGCTCCGACCCCGATCTATGCCAACACGCCCGGTATCAGCCCCGGAATGGCGGTGAACCCCTATGCCAGCCCGCAACTGGTGTTCGATGCAAGCCGCGCAGCCACGGCCTCGCGTCTGGCAGAAGCGCCAGTCGGCGAGGCAGCAGTCAACCCGTCGGGCGCTGTCGGTGGAACCGGCGGCGCTGCCGAATTTGCAGGCCGCATCGGCGGCGTCGGCGGCGGCCCCGCGCAGGCGCGAGCGATGACCAACCCTTCGACCACCGTGACCGAGGGCACGTTGATCCCCGCCATCCTCGAAACCGCGATCAACACCGATGTGCCAGGCTACGTCCGCGCGGTGGTGAGCCAGGATGTGCGCAGCTTTGATGGCAAGCGCGTTCTGGTCCCGCGGTCTTCGCGCCTGATCGGACAGTATCAGGCGGGCGTGGAGCAGGGCCAGCGCCGTGCTTATGTGGTCTGGACCCGGCTGATCCGGCCCGATGGCGTTTCGGTCAACCTCGCGTCGCCCGCGGTTGGATTTGATGGAACGACGGGGCTGGAAGGGGACGTCAACAGCCACTTCCTCAAGCGGTTCGGCTCGGGCCTGCTCCTTTCGATTGTCGGCGGGCTTGGCGCGGTGGCCACCGGCGGCGTGGGCGGTGTGCTGATCGCAGGCGGATCGCAGGGCGCGGCCAGTTCGGCGGTGCAGTCACAGGGCCAGATCAGCCCGACGATCCGGGTGCGCGCAGGCGAGCCGATCAAGGTTTACACGGCGCGCGATCTCGATTTCAGCACGACAGGCAACTGACACCATGAGCGCGGATATCCACCGGTTAGGCGCGGGGGGCAGCGAAATGGAAAGCGAGGCAGCGGTGCCGCTTTCAGCCGAACGCAGCGTTTATCTTGACGCCTATCTCGCCCCGTTTCGCCGCTGGCTTGACCGCGACACCGTCACCGAGATCATGGTTAATGGCCCTGGCGAGGTGTGGATCGAAGATGCCGCCAGTCCGGGGATGCAGCGCATCAGCACGCCCGAGATTGACGACCGGCTGGTGCAGCGCCTGGCCGAACAGGTCGCGCGGGTCAGCCATCAGGGGATCAATCGCGAACACCCCTTGCTGGGCGCGACCTTGCCCGATGGCGCCCGCGTGCAGTTCTGCGGTCCGCCTGCTGCGCGCCGCCATTGGGTCATGGCGATCCGCCGTCACCGCCGCCTCGATCTGCCGCTCGATGCCTATGACACAGGGCCACTGGTGGGGGTGGGGCATGTGCAGCTTCCCGATCCGCAGGCCGAGCCGATTGCCTTCCTGCGCGCCGCGATCCGCGCCCGGCGCACCATCCTGATTTCGGGCGGCACCAGCACCGGCAAGACCACCTTTCTCAATGCCATGCTGGGTGAAATCCCTCGCGGCGAGCGGGTGGTCATGGTGGAAGACACGCCCGAATTGAAGTTCCCCGGCGACAATGCGGTTGGGCTGGTGGCGGTCAAGGGTGAGCTGGGCGAGGCCAAGGTCACCGCCAACGAATTGCTGCAAGCCGCGCTCCGGTTGCGGCCCGACCGCATCGTACTGGGCGAGTTGCGCGGCGCGGAAAGCGTAAGCTTCCTGCGCGCCATCAACACCGGGCATCCGGGCAGCTTTTCGACGATCCACGCCAACAGCCTGCGCGGTGCGCTCGAACAACTCTCACTGATGGTCATGCAGACCGGGATCGGGCTCACCCGGTCCGATACCATTGCCTATGCCGCCAGCGTTATCGACGTGATCGTCCAGCTGGGCCGCGATGCCAATGGCAAGCGCGGCATCACCCAGATTGCCGAAAGCCGGGATTTGGTATGATCGCGGCCGCCTGAGCGGTGCTGGCGGAGCCACCGGTCAGATTGACATTGGTGTGACAAGCCCATCATCCTGATTTACACCGCAGGGCCGAGCGAACACATGCGCTGGACGCGCGCCACGGCCCACAGCGGCGCAAGGCAGAACAGGATAGCGATGAGCACGTCACCGATTGGTAGCGCGGACGAATCCGCAGGCGCAGACCCCATGCAGATGGCGGAACTGGCGCATGACGAATCGCCCTATTTCAATCGCGAGCTGTCGTGGCTGCAGTTCAACGAGCGCGTGCTGGCCGAGGCCTCCAATGATCACTATCCGCTGCTCGAACGGCTGCGGTTCCTGTCGATTTCGGGCAGCAATCTTGATGAATTCATGATGATCCGCGTTGCCGGTCTGGTGGGGCAGGTGCAGCGCGGGCTGGAGACGCCCTCGATCGATGGACGCAGCCCGATGCAGCAACTGGCCGCGATCCGCGAAAAGCTGGTCCATCTCAGCGCCATCCAGCAGACGATCTGGCGTTCGGTGCAGGAAGGGTTGGCACGCGCCGATATTCACATCGCCGATGAACAGCGCGTCAGCCCGGCAGCGCACAAGTGGCTCAAGACGTATTTTCTCAACGAAATCCTGCCGATCATCACCCCGCAGGCGCTCGATCCCGCGCACCCCTTTCCGTTCGTCCAGAACGAAGGCATGGGACTGCTGTTCACGCTGACCCGCGATGCCACGCGCGAACAATTGATCGAGATGGTGTTGATCCCCAGCGCATTGCCCCGCTTCGTGCGCGTGCCCGATGCGGTATCGGGCGATAGCAGTGTGCTCTACATCTCGATCGCGCGGCTGATCCAACGCTATGCGGCCGCGCTGTTCCCCGGCTTCACCATTGAGGGCGACGGCCTGTTCCGGGTGCTGCGCGACAGTGATATCGAGATCGAGGAGGAGGCCGAAGATCTGGTGCGCACCTTTCGCAGCGCAATCCAGCGCCGGCGCCGGGGGCAGGTGATCCAGCTGGAAATCGAGGAGGATTTCGATTCCGCTGCAGAAGCCCTGCTGCTTGACCAGCTTGGCATCAACGAAGCCGCGCTGATCAAGACCGATGGCATGATCGGGATCGACGGCCTGGCCGAAATCGTCCGCGAAGACCGGCCCGATCTCAAGTTCGACGCCTATTCTCCGCGACTGCCCGAACGTGTGCGTGAGCATGATGGCGATGTGTTCTCCGCCGTGCGCGAAAAAGACATCATCATTCACCACCCCTACGAAAGCTTCGAGGTGGTGGTCGATTTCATCCGGCAGGCCGCCGCCGACCCTGATGTGGTGGCGATCAAGCAGACCCTGTATCGCGCCGGTTCGCAAAGCGCGGTGGTGGGCGCATTGATCGAGGCCGCCGAAGCCGGCAAGTCGGTAACGGCCGTGGTTGAATTGAAGGCGCGGTTCGACGAAGAACAGAATCTGAAATGGGCCAGCAAGCTTGAACGTGCCGGCGTGCAGGTGATCTACGGCTTCACTGATTGGAAAACCCACGCCAAGACCGCCATGGTCGTCCGGCGCGAAGCGGACGGCTTTCGCACCTATTGCCACTTCGGAACCGGCAATTATCATCCGATCACCGCCAAGATCTACACCGATCTCAGCTTCTTTACCGCTGACCCCAAATTGGGGCGCGATGCGGCCAAGATGTTCAACTTCGTCACCGGGTATGTCGAACCCCACGCGCTTGAACGTATCCACATCGCCCCGATCGATCTGCGCGAGGAAATCTACCGGCGCATCGAAATCGAAATCGCCAATGCCAAGGCGGGCAAGCCTGCGGCGATCTGGTTCAAGTGCAATCAGCTGACCGATGAAGGCGTGATCGACCGGCTTTATGCCGCCAGCAATGCCGGTGTTCAGATCGAACTGGTGGTGCGCGGCATTTGCTGCCTGCGGCCCTGTGTTGCCGGTTTTTCCGAGAATATCCGGGTAAAGTCGATCATCGGGCGCTTTCTCGAACACAGCCGCATCTATGCCTTTGCCAATGGCCACGCGATGCCCAGCGCCCATGCCGCCGTGTTCATTTCCTCTGCCGACATGATGAGCCGCAATCTCGATCGCCGGGTTGAATCGCTCATCCCGATCCTCAACCGCACGGTGCACGATCAGGTGCTGCAGCAGGTGCTGCTTGCCAACATGCTCGATACCCAATTGAGCTGGTGGCTGCATTCCGATGGCAGCTATTCACGGGTCGAGACCGAACCGGGTTCAAAGCCCTTCAACTGTCACCGCTACTTCATGACCAACCCCTCGCTGTCCGGGCGCGGGGGCGCGCTGGAGGCAGGGGCGGTGCCCAAGCTGAGTTTACGACGGGGAGCAGCCGCATGATTTGGGGTCGTCGGCGGAAATCCCGCGACAAGGCGCTTGGCGGAGGCACGGCCGAGCGTGCGATCATCGACATCGGTTCGAACACGGTGCGGCTGGTGGTCTATGGCGGCACGATGCGCGCGCCCACGGTGCTGCATAACGAGAAGGTTACAGCCAAACTGGGGCGCGAGATTGCATCAACGGGCCGTTTGGCGGACGAGGCTATGGCGCTTGCCCTGCGGGGACTGAAGCGGTTTATACTTTTGCTCGCGGACCTCGGCATCAAGGATGTCGCAACCGTGGCGACCGCAGCGGTGCGCGATGCGGAAAATGGCCCCGAATTTGTCGAGGCCTTGCTTGCAGCGGGTCTTAATCCACGGGTGATCTCGGGCGAGGAGGAAGCGCTGCTCAGCGCGCACGGCGTGATCGGCGCCTTCCCCGATGCACGCGGTATCGTCGCGGATCTTGGCGGCGGCAGTCTTGAACTGGTGCGCGTCGCAAACGGCCAGACAGACAGCGCCAGCACGCTGCCACTGGGCACCTTGCGTCTGCCCGAACACCGCCCTTCGAACCGGAAGGGCGAGGCTGGCCGGGCCGAGATGCGCAAAAACCTCGACAAGGTCATCCAAGGGTGCGGGTGGGATCTTTCCGCGTCGCCCGCGTCGGTAAACGGAACGCTGTATCTTGTGGGCGGCACATGGCGCGCGATGGCGGTCTTTGCCATGGCGTCGCGCGGCTATCCCCTGAGCGACCCGCACGGCTTCGTGATCGAGGCCGGCGCAGCGATGGAACTGGCAGGGCTTCTGGCGGAAAGCGAAGCCGATGTGCTGAAAGATCGCGAGCGGATATCATCGATGCGGGCGGAAAAGCTGCCCGATGCCGCCGTGCTGCTTCAGGCGCTGCTGACGCGGCTGGCGCCCGAGCGGGTGGTGTTTTCCTCATGGGGCCTGCGCGAAGGGCTGCTCTACGATCGCCTGCCCGCACACACCAAAACCCAGGATCCGCTGTTGGCCGGTGTGGCCGTATTCACCAGCCAGCGGGGGTCTGCGCCGACTCTGGCGACGCGCATGGCGGCATGGACACTCGACGCAGCGCCCGCACGCGAACACGGCGACGAACGGCTGCGGCTGGCCGCAACCATGCTGGCGCTCGCCGCGATGCAGATCGAGCCCAATATTCGTCTGCCGCACGCAATCAACTGGGCGTTGCACAAACGCTGGGTGGGGATCGACGGGAAAGGCCGCGCAATGCTGGCTGCCGCGATCGCGGCCAACGGCAACCAATTGAACCAGCCGGCCGATTTGCGGGCGCTGGCCGGCGATGCGGCGCTGGAAGAGGCGGTGCGTTGGGGGCTGGCGCTGCGGCTGGCGCGCCGATTGGGCGGGCAGTCTGCCCGATCGCTCGAAGTCAGCCGATTGGTGGTGGATGAGGGCATGTTGGTGCTGCGGATTGCAGAAAGCCACGCGGACCTGATCGGGCTGCCAACCGAAAAGGACATGAAGCTGCTCGCCGGACGGCTCGGAATCGGCTGGCGGATCGACGCTGTCCCCGACAGTGCGCTTTAGGCGGGTTTGGACATCCCGCTTTTGGCGAAGGGCGAAAAATCGGTGTCGATATCGAACAGATCGACACCTTCCGCTGCCTTGAGCCGGTTCACCACCACATAGGTCACCGGGGTCAGCACGGCTTCCCACACGACTTTCAGCGCCCAGTTGGTGACCATCACGGTCACCACCGCTTCGGTCGTCCAGATACCGTAGAAGGCGACAGGATAGAAAATCAGACTGTCGACGCCTTGGCCCACGATGGTCGAGCCGATGGTGCGCGTCCACAAGGCGCGGCCCTTGGTGAGCACCTTCATTTTGGCCATGACGAAGGAATTGACGAACTCGCCTGCCCAGAATGCGGTGATCGAGGCGACCACGATGCGCCAGGTGCTGCCAAACACCGACTCGTAGGTCTGCTGACAGATCGCGCCGGGTGCGGAGGCCGGATCGCCTTTCATCGCCAGCGTGCCTGATCCTGCGCATTCCCACCCGGCGAAGGGGGGCAACGCGGTAACAATAAAGCTCATGAAGGCCAGGAACAGCATCGCCGCCGTGCCCACCCAGATGACGCGGCGCGCCTTGGAAAAGCCGTAAATCTCGGTGAGCACGTCGCCGATCACATAGCCCAGCGGGAAGAAGAGGATCCCTGCGCCATAGATGAAGGTGCCGTCCGCGGCGGGCCACCAGCCTTCGGGCCAGAACGGCACCGCGACGAAAGTCAGCTTGGCCGCGCCAATGATGTTCGACAACAGCAGGATCGCCACAAAGGCCGCCATCACCAGATCGTAATACCGGAACGCCACCGGCGCGTGGCTGGTGGCGGTGATTCCATCGGTGGGGTCGCGATCAAAGCTGGCGGCCGGATCGGCGGGGGAGGGGTTTTTCATCGCCAGCGGAATTAGCGCGATTTGCCTGCGTCGCAAAGCGCGCTATTGGGCAGTCAGGCGCGCGCCCGTAGCTCATCTGGATAGAGCGCGAGACTTCTAATCTTGAGGCAGCAGGTTCGAGTCCTGCCGGGCGCGCCAAACCTTTGCAGGATATTGCACAATTGCCTTGAGCGATCCTGACGGGTTACCCTGCTGCGACCATTCCCGGAGGTATCGTGATGCTGTTTGACCACGCGTTTGCGTTGATCGGTGCGCTGGCTTTGACCATCGCAGCGCAATCCGCTGGCCATCCCTCGGCGTCGCCCGGCACGCCGCCTGACACCGGAACACCGGCGCAGGAGGAGCCATCGCTGGATCGGGCGGCGCGGGCGCAATTCAATCTTCAGGCCCTGCGCGCAGGCACGCGGTCGATTGGGGATCTGACAGCGCAGGAACTGCAGGATATGATCGATCTTGAACGGACTTTGCGCAGCGAAGCCGATGATACGCGCCGTCCGTCCCAGCGTTGTGTCGATCGCGAAGTGCAGCGGCTCGGCGGCAGCCCGTCGCAGCTTGCCTGGCGGGTGATCGACCTCAAGTGCCGCGATGTGGGATAAACGCAGGCGTAAAGGTAGCGCGCGCGCTCACCCGCGCGCCACATTCTCCAGCGGCTCCGCTGTCACCGGATAGCCTGCATCGCTGAGGATGGTGAGCCATGATCGGCCGCCCTGCTCCACCACCTGAGGCATGATCGTGCGCACCGGGATCGCCTCTGCCTGCGCGCGCGCCTCTTCGTAACTGGCGAACAGGGCGAGGCGTTCGAGATTGCGGCGGGTGGGGAAGATCAGCTTGATCTCCCCGCGCTCCGCCGCTTCGAGCGCGCCGGTCGCCGTGGTCCAGAACAGGTGGGTGTTTTCCGCGTGGTCGATCGACACGTTGACATCGCCCGTGCCCAGATTGGCGAGGTAAAAGCGCGTGTCATAGATCCGCGCAATCGCCTCGTTCTTGGGGAACCACCGCGCAAAGGGCGTGATCTGCGCCAGATCGAGCCGCCAATCGAACGCCTCCAGCACCGGGGCGAGGGCAGCAGTGTGCGCCAGCATGGCGCGTGCGTCGGCAGCGCGGGCCGCGTCGATATTGCCCGCGAAGCCAAGCGCAAGGCCGGTTTCCTCCAGCGTTTCGCGCACGGCGGCGATCTGGTGCGCGGCTTCATCGGCGGCGAGGCCCGTTTCGGCCGCCACAGCCTCTCCCAGCACGTAGTCCGCCGGATCGACCCTGCCGCCCGGAAACACCGCCATCCCACCTGCAAAAACCATGTTGCGCGAACGCACGGTCATCAGCACCTCCGGCGCGCCGCCATCAGGGGCGTTGCGGAAGATGATGATGGTGGCGGCAGGAATGCCTACGGCGCCAGAATCGCGGGGTGTGTCACTGGTCATCGTGGCAAAGAATGGCCGCGTGGCAGGCGCTTGCCAAGAGCCAAGGCGACATCCTGCCGGATTGGGCTTTGGGTGTCGGGATGCTTTACAGTTCAGCGCCTCGGCGCATGGAAGCGTGACGCGCAAACCGCGGATTTCTGTCACTTACGGGGTTTGGCACGCAGTGTGCATAGATAGGAGCGGTCCCTAATGGTCTTCGATAAGTGGCGCGACCCAGCCTGGTCTCCGGGTTGCGCCTCAGCCGAAAACAAACAAGCGCCCCGCACTGGTCCTGCGGGGCGCTTTTCTATTGGGGTTCGGGTTTTCCCTGTATTTGATGGGCAGACGTAAGTGTCTGCCGGCCAGTTAGGCAGCCTTGGTGACGCCGCTCTGATCCATCAACTGCTGCAATTCGCCCGCTTCGAACATTTCCATCATGATATCGCTGCCGCCGACGAATTCGCCCTTTACGTACAGCTGCGGAATGGTCGGCCAGTCGGAAAAGGCCTTGATGCCCTGGCGCACTTCCATGTCCTGCAAAACGTCGACGCTTTCATAAGCAACGCCGCAGTGATCGAGGATCGCGATGGCGCGGCTGGAAAAGCCGCATTGCGGAAACAGCGGTGTGCCCTTCATGAACAGCACAACATCGTTGCTGGTGACGAGTTCGGAAATGCGGGTATTGGCATCGGACATGGTGTAATGCAGCCTTGATCTATGAATGTTGCGTTTTACGTGGGGACCACGGTGGTGACTTGCAAGGCGTGCAGTTCCCCGCCCATGCGACCACCGAAGGCGGCATAGACCAATTTGTGCTGCGCTACCCGGCTGAGCCCCGCAAATTGCGGCGCAGTGACGGTGGCGGCCCAGTGATCGTCATCACCTGCCAGATCCTTCAGTTCCACACTCGCCCCCGGCAGGGCGGCGAGGATCGCCTCTTCGATCGCGCTGGCGGACATCGGCATGGCTCAGACCCCGCCGAGCAGTTGGCGGCGGGCTTCGACGGTCATTTCTTCCAGCTTCACGCGGATGTCCGCCTCGGTGATGTCTTTCTGCGAGGCCGTGAGATCGCCGAGCAGCTTGCGCACCACGTCCTCATCACCCGATTCCTCGAAATCGGCCTGCACCACAGCCTTGCTGTAGGCGTCCTTTTCTTCCGGGGTAAGGTTCATCAGTCCGGCAGCCCATTCGCCCAGCAGGCGGTTGCGGCGTGCGGCGATGCGGAAGGCGGTTTCGCCGTCGAGCGCGAACTTGGCTTCCTCAGCGCGTTCGCGGTCCTTGAAGTCGGTCATGTTGTGCGGATCCCTTCCGATACGATACGCCTGCCGCGATAGAGCCGGGCGCGCGCGGCTTCAAGCAGGAAGCCGCGCGCCGCCTGCTCTAATCCATCGTCACCACAAGCTTGCCCACCGCCTCGCGCGCTTCGAGCTTGGCGATCGCATCGCCCGCGCGGGCGAGGGGGAAGGTTTCGCTCACCAGCGGGTCGATTGTGCCGGCCTTCATCAGGTCAAACAATTCGTTCACCTGGGCGTGGAAGGCTTCCGGCTCACGCGCGGTGAAGGCACCCCAGAACACGCCGCAGATATCGCAGCTTTTCAGCAGGGTCAGGTTGAGCGGCATCTTGGCGATCCCGGCAGGGAAGCCGACAACGAGGAAGCGGCCCTCCCAAGCGATAGCGCGCAAGGCCGGTTCGGAATATTGCCCGCCGACAATGTCATAGACAATGTTCGCGCCGTCCGGTCCGCACGCCTCCTTGAAGGCGCTGGAGAGCGCCTTGGACGCATCCTTGTCCATCGCATCGTGCGGGTAGATCACGACCTCGTCGGCCCCCGCCTTACGAGCCACATCGCCCTTGGCTTCGGACGAAACCGCCGCCACCACGCGGGCGCCATAAGCCTTCGCCAGTTCCACAGCCGCAAGCCCGACGCCGCCCGCTGCACCCAGGATCAGCACGGTATCGCCTGCCTTGATGTGGCCGCGATCCTTCAATCCGTGGATCGTGGTGCCGTAGGTCATCAGCAGGCTGGCCGCCTTTTCGAACGGCACGCCATCGGGCACTTTGAACATGCGCCCGGCTGCCACGACCACCTTTTCAGCCAAGCCACCATTGCCGATCCCGGCCAACACCCGGTCGCCGACCGCAAAGCCTTCGACGCCTTCGCCCAGCGCTTCGATCACGCCCGAAATTTCGCCGCCGGGCGAGAAGGGCCGCTGCGGCTTGAACTGATACATGTCGCGGATGATCAGCCCATCGGGATAGTTGATCGCGCAGGCCTTCACCGCAACCAGCACTTCGCCCTTGCCGGGGGTGGGGGCTTCGATCTCGTCGAGCGTCAGCGTTTCAGGCCCACCTGTGGCGTGGGTGCGAATGGCTTTCATAATGTCCTCTCCCTTTAGGTTCGTGTCAGGCGGCGGTGCCGCGCATCAGCCAGGGCTGGGCGGCGGTGCGGTCGGCTTCGAAGCCGCCGATGGCCTCGCCCCGCGCCATGGTCAGCCCCACTTCGTCCAGCCCGTTCAGCAGGCAATGCCGCCGGAACGGGTCAAGATCGAACGTGAAGCGATCCTGATAGGTTGTGGTAACGGTTTGGTCTTCCAGGTCGACCGTGATCGGCTCGCCCGCGCGGGCGACTTCCAGCAGGCGGTCGACCGCTTCCTGCGGCAATACGACCGGCAGGATCCCGTTCTTGACCGCGTTGCCCGAGAAGATGTCCGAAAAGCTGGGCGCAATCACCACCCGCAGCCCCAGGTCGCCCAGCGCCCATGCGGCGTGTTCGCGGCTCGATCCGCAGCCGAAATTGTCGCCAGCGATCAGGATATTCGCGCCGGTGTAGGCGGGGTCATCGAAGATATTGCCGGGCTCTGACCGAATCGTTTCGAACGCACCGCGTCCCAATCCTTCACGGCTGATGGTCTTGAGCCATTTTGCCGGAATGATGATATCGGTATCGACATTCTTGAGGCCGAGCGGGATGGCGCGGCCTTCGACGCGGGTGAGCGGTTGCATCGCGGGGCGTCCCTCAATCGGTCTGCGGCGGCTCGCCCGACGGGATCGGGCCGGGCTGGGTCGGCTCGTTCGGCTTCTTCTTGCGCTTGCCGGCATAGAGCAGCGCGGCAGCAATCGCCGCCGATCCGATGGCCCCGGCAGCGGCAAGCGCGGCATTGCGGGCGGTGTTCGATTTGAGCTTGTCGGTCATGGCTTTTCCTTGCGCCTCCCGTGACGGGGTTTCAAGAGGCTGGCGTCACACCAACTCGCGCACGTCGGCAAGGCGCCCCGTGACAGCGGCAGCCGCGGCCATGGCGGGCGAGACGAGATGCGTGCGCGCGCCCGGGCCTTGGCGGCCGACGAAATTGCGGTTGCTGGTCGATGCGCAGCGTTCGCCCGGCGGCACCTTGTCGGGGTTCATGCCGAGGCACGCCGAACACCCCGGCTCGCGCCATTCGAACCCGGCAGCGGTGAACACTTTGTCGAGGCCCTCTTCCTCGGCCTGTGCCTTCACAAGACCCGATCCGGGGACGACGATCGCCCAGCGAACCGTGTCGGCTTTACGGCGACCTTTCAGCACCGCAGCGGCGGCGCGCAGGTCTTCGATGCGGCTGTTGGTGCAACTGCCGATAAAGACGTTCTCGATCGCGATGGCGGTCATCGGTGTGCCGGGGATGAGGCCCATGTAATCCAGGCTCTTTTGCGCTGCGACCTGTTTGCTTTCGTCGGCGAAGTCTTGCGGGGAAGGCACTCGGCCACCGATGGGCACCACATCTTCGGGGCTGGTTCCCCAGGTAACGCTGGGTTCGATATTGGCGGCATCGATCACGACCGATTTGGCGAACGCCGCGCCGTCATCGGTATGGAGCGTGCGCCAGTAGGCGACCGCAGCGTCCCAATCCGCGCCGCTTGGTGCCATGGGGCGCCCCTTGAGATAGGCAAAAGTGGTGTCGTCGGGCGCGATGATGCCAGCGCGCGCACCCGCCTCTATGCTCATGTTGCAAACCGTCAGGCGTTCCTCGACGCTCATCGCTGCAAACACGGCGCCGCGATACTCGATCACATAGCCGCTGCCGCCCGCCGCACCGATCTCGCCAATGATATGCAGGATCAGATCCTTGGCGCTGACACCCGGCCCGAGATCGCCGTCAACGCGCACCTCCATCGGCCGGGATTGCTGCAACAGCAGCGTTTGTGTCGCCAGCACATGTTCGACCTCGCTTGTGCCGATACCAAAGGCGAGCGCGCCAAGGCCGCCGTGGCAGGCCGTGTGCGAATCGCCGCAGACGATGGTGGTTCCGGGCAGCGAGAAGCCCTGTTCGGGGCCAACGACATGGACGATCCCCTGCTCTTTGGCGGTGGCGGGGATATAGCGGATGCCGTAGGCGGGTGCGTTGGCTTCGAGCGCGGCCAATTGCGCGGCGCTCTCGGGATCGGCAATCGTCACCGGTGTGCCGCCTGCGTCCACCCGCGCGGTTGTCGGAAGGTTGTGATCGGGCACGGCCAGCGTCAATTCCGGCCTGCGCACGGGGCGCCCGGCCACCTTCAGCGCCTCGAACGCCTGCGGGCTGGTGACTTCGTGCACCAGATGGCGATCGATATAGATCAGCGCCGTCCCGTCATCGCGCGTCTCCACGACATGCGCGTCCCAGATCTTTTCGTAGAGCGTGCGCGGGCGGCTGGCCATGATCGACAGTCCATCGGTTTGAGGCAAAGGCGATGCCCTTGGGTGGGGCTCCCTAATCATCTTTGCAGGCCCGTTGCAAGATTGCGACGATTTACCCGCACACGGCGATAGGAATTGTCACAATCTTGCGGTAGTTGACACTCATGTCAGCAAACGAATCTTCTTCGGCGGTCTTTCTTCACCCGATTACGGTAGAGCCATCCGACATCGACTTCATGGGTCACGTCAATAATGCGCGCTATCTCAACTGGGTGCAGGACGCGGTGCTGGCGCACTGGCGCGGGATCGCTCCGGCTGAAGACGTGGCGAGCAAGGCCTGGGTCGCGCTGAAGCACGAGATCACCTATCGTAAGCCGGCGTTTCTGGATGATGACGTGATGGCGCAGACCGTGCTCGAACGTTTCAACGGCGCGCGCGCCTTTTATTCCACACTGATCAAGCGTGGTGAAGAGGTGCTCGCAGAAGTGCAATCGAGCTGGTGCTGCATCGATGCCGAAACCTTGCGCCCGGCACGGATCGGCGAACATCTGCGCGCGTTCTTCTTTCCGCAGGAAGAAGAAAGCAAGCACCCGGCAACCGCGGTCTTGTAAGGCTACACTGCAACCGCTGTTGCAAGTTTCGTCGCAAACCTGCCACAGGCTGACGTCACGTTTCAGGCAGACACGGCGGTACCCACCGCGCAGTCTTGCAAATCCGTGACGGATTTGCGACGTCGCGCGCATTCGGATTGTTCCTCATGCCTGAGGGCAAGGCATGGGATGCAAACCACTGATGTCCGGTTACGAGATTACACAGACGCGCAGATCGACCCGATTGAAACAGAAGTTGCGCAATTTTCTTGGTCCCTGGGGCGTCTTCTTTCAGGGGTTTATCGAACATCCTGTGATGGTCGGCTCGATCATACCGTCCTCCGGCTTCACGATCAGGAAAATGCTGGGCCCGGTCGATTGGGAACGTTGCAAGCTGTTCGTGGAATATGGCCCCGGCGTGGGCACGTTTTGCCGACCCGTGCTCGACCTGTTGCCGCGTGATGGCATGTTGATCGTGATCGATACCAACAAGCTCTACATCGACTATCTCAACCGAACCATTCCCGACAGCCGCTTCGTCGCGGTCCATGGTTCGGCCGAGGATGTCGAGGCGATCATCGGCGCACACGGTCACGAGCAGGCGGATTACATTCTTTCAGGCCTGCCCTTTTCAACCTTGCCCGAAGGCCTTGGCCCGCGCATTGCCGAGGCCACACACCGCGCCATCCGTCCGGGCGGCGCGTTTCTGACCTATCAGTTCAGCAAATCGGCGCAAAACCTGACCGCGCAGCATTTCGACCGGGTCGATAGCGGGTTCGAATGGCTCAATATTCTCCCTTGCCGCCTCGCCTGGGGATGGAAGGACAAGGCATAGCGCCCACGCCGGAACTGCACGGATCATCACGACCTGCTGCAACCCGGCTTTGCGCAAACGCAATTGCCACGGGCTGCGCGCGGTCTATACGCATCTTCATGCCCCGCCAGCGCGTATCCTTGTTTCTATGAACCCGCAATTTGCCTTGCCCCGGCGACACTTTCAGCGCGCCATCGGCCTTGCGCTGGGGGCGGCGATTGCCGGAAGCTGGCTCGGCATACATGCCTATGGGATGTTCGTGTTTGAACTGACGTGGTCAAATTGGCCGTTCGCACTGGCGCTTGCGCTGGTGCAGTGCTGGCTTTCCGTTGGCGTGTTCATCGTCTGCCATGATGCCATGCATGGCACGCTTGTCCCCGGCCAACCCAGGCTGAACGGGGCGATCGGCACGGTGCTGCTGGCGCTTTATGCTGGTTTTGCATGGAAACAGCTGCGCGATGCGCACTTCGCGCATCACAAGCTGGCCGGACATGCGGGTGATCCCGATTTTGACGAACATCATCCGGACAATTTCTGGCGCTGGTATGGCACGTTTTTCCGGCGCTATTTCGGCTGGCGTTCGATCCTGTTCGTCCACACTGTCGTCGGCATCTACTGGCTCGTGCTGGACATTCCGATGGTTCAGATCGTGATGCTTTACGGCCTGCCTGCGCTCGCGTCATCGCTCCAGCTGTTCTACTTTGGCACGTTCCGCCCGCATCGCCATGTGCGCGGTGAAGACGCGGCGGTCTTCGCCGATCGCCACAACACCCGGAGCGAGGCGTTCGGCCCCATCGCCAGCCTCGCCACCTGCTTTCATTTTGGCTATCATCTTGAACATCACCGCCGCCCTGACGTGCCGTGGTGGGCGCTGCCGCGGGCGCGCCAGGCCGGGGTGGGGCATATCGAACCGACCAAAAGGGTGCCCGCATGAGCTGGCTGGAAGTGTTTCTGACCGTGATGTCGTCCTTGATCGGGATGGAGATTTTCGCGTGGGTCGCGCACAAGTACATCATGCATGGCTGGGGCTGGGGCTGGCACCGCGACCATCACGAGCCGCATGACAAAGTGCTGGAGAAGAACGACCTGTTCGCGGTCGTCTTCGGCTCCATCAACGCCGCGATGTATATCTACGGGGCGCTTTATTGGGACTGGCTGTGGTGGTTTGCGGTCGGCATCACGCTGTATGGGGTGATCTACACACTGGTGCATGACGGGCTGGTGCATCAACGCTACTGGAAATGGGTGCCGCGCAAGGGCTACGCCAAGCGGCTGGTGCAGGCGCACAAGCTGCACCACGCGACCATCGGCAAGGAAGGCGGGGTCAGCTTCGGCTTCGTCTTCGCGCGCGATCCGGCCAAGCTGAAAGCGGACTTGAAGCGCCAGAAGGAAGCGGGCGTTGCGGTGGTGCGTGATAGCGTTGGCGCGGGCGGCGATGGGTACGAGACAGTTGGCCGCAACCTTTAAGGCCTGCTATCCTCTCCAGAATTTCCGGATCGTTCCCGCCGCAGCCACGATCCACGCGATAAGCATGGCAGCAATGAACACGACACCAGCGGCGCCTTCCCAGCCGATCAGGCTCAGCGGATAAACCGCCAACAGCGCCGCCCCCATGCAGGCTACGCAAGCAAGGACGAGCTTGCGCGTCACCCGTGTGCCGCTAGCCTCGCGGCGTGTTCCTTCACCAGCGCGATCATGTTGGGCACGCCTTGCGTCCGATTGCTCGAAAGCTGGCTCTTCAAATCGAACGGAGCAAGCGCGCCCATCACGTCCATCTGCGCGACCTCATTGGCAGGCCGGTCCTGCACCGCCGCGATGACGAGCGCGACAATGCCTTTGGTGATCGCAGCGTTGCTGTCGGCGAGGAAGTGCAGCTTTTGCTCTTCCTGCGAGCCGGGATAGACCCATACCGCCGCCGAACATCCACGCACCAGCGTGGCATCGGTTTTCAGCGCGTCGGGCATCGGCTCAAGCTCGCGGCCAAGCTCGATCAGCAGGCCGTAACGGTCATCGCCTTCGAGGAATTCATACTCTTCGAGAATGTCGGAAAGGGTGCGCATGGGGCATGCGTTACGCAGGCTTGCCCCGAAACGAAAGGGGGGAATTACCCGCTAAGCCCGCCGGGACGGGTAAAGGCGTGCCACGCGACATAGAACCACCCGAAGAAACCATGGACGATCGCCCAGACGATCGATTGGTGAAGGCTCCAGCTGATCGCCACCGCGATGGCACTGCCAAGGCCGATGCCCGCCTGTGTGGCCGTATTGCGCACGGCGGTCACAATTCCACCCCGCTGGCAATCGCTTCCAGTTTGCGGATGCGTTCCTTGAGGTCGGCAAGTTCGATCCGTGCGGTGCCGATGCTGGAGCCATCGGAGGCTGCCGGGTGGTGCACCGCGCGGTCAAGCTCCTGCCGCTTGAGGTCAAGCCAGCCCTGCCAGGCGCGCAGCAGCGCAGCGGCGATGACGATTACCGCGATCAGGCCGGTTGTGGCCATGATCACGAAGGGGTCGAGAAGGGGCGCAATCATTCGCTCTGTTCCTCCTTGCTGGTCACGGGCAGACCCCGCAGCGCTTCGATCTCGGCGGAGATCCGCGCCCGTTCGCGCGCATCGCCGCTGTTGGCGTCGGTGGCGATGCGTTCGAGCACCTTCACCCGTTCCTTCAAGTTGGCCAGTTCGGCGCGGGCGGCTTCCAGTTCGGCCGCCGAACGGCCGTCATCGCGCGGGGCGATCTTCTCGTTGCCGTCCTCGTCGGTGATGATCCCCGCGCGGGCCTTGGCATATTCCACCACGCCCCAGACGATGATCGCAACGATGACAACCATGGCCCAGCCGCTCATCATGCCTTGCCCTTGTCCTTGAGCCCTTCGAGCGCGCGATCCCGCAGCGCATCGATTTCCGCGCCCAGATGATAGCCACCATCGGTGACGATCCGCTCGACATTGATCAGCCGGTCCTTGATGCTGCCAAGCTCGGCGCGCAGTTCGGCGTTTTCCTGGGTCAGCAGGGTTACACGGTGCGCGGTTTCCTTGTCCGAACCGGGTTTGAGCGATTGGCCCCACATGCCTTCCAGCGGATAGCCGTTCTTGATCTTCATGCGGGTGGTCTGGAACGAGGTCAGGATGCCAGCGGCACCGAGGGTGAAGGCCCCGCCGATGATCCAGCCGAGGTAAGGGAGAAAATCACTCGGATCCATCACACGCGCTCCTTGTTCAGGCCGATCGGTACGCCCGCGCCACTTTCATCTACGCGGCGCTGATCCCGCAGCGCCTCGATCTGGGTGGCGATGTCGTAGCCGCGGTCGGTGACAATGCGTTCGAGCACCTGCACCCGGTCTTCAAGCCGCTGGATGTGGCTGGCATATTGCGCGGCCTTTTCGGCGGTTTCGGTGGCCACGGCTTTGGTCTGCAGCTTGGCGACCTTTTCCTTGTGGTTGGTCCAGACCCCGAAGAAGCCGAGCAGGATGCCCAGGATCGGGATCATCAGCGCCATGTAACCTTCCATAACTTCAATCCCCTGTTGCGTAGGTACAAGTTCAGCGCAGCCGTTCGATTTCCGCGTTCAGGCGCGGGTTGCTGCTGACGTAATGGGTTTCCACAGCGGCCAACCGGCGATCGATGTCACGGAAGCTTGAGCGGATCTCGCGGGCAGTGCGCTTCGGGCTCTGGCGGACCGATTGCCAGTACTTCTGCTCGCTCTCGTCGCGGTAGAGATGCGGCGGCTTCTTGTTGAGTATGAAGCCGGCAATGAAATAGGCGAGGATGACAGAGCCGCTGGTCATGAACATCGCGGCGACCGCAGCCAGCCTGACCCAGAAGACATTGACCCCGGTGTAGTCGGCGATCCCGGAGCACACGCCCATCAGTTTGGCATTGTGCTTGTCGCGGTAGAGCGTGGTGCGGGGGCTGTTCATGCGCGGGTTCCTTTCTTCTCGGCCATCAGCGCTTCCAGTTCACGCAGTTGGTCATTGTCGGATTGATGATCGGCGATCAGGCGGCGGGCGGGGGTGAAATCGGGATCGTCGCTGGCAACAAGTCGCTCCACCGTTTCCATCCGTTGATCCAGTCGTTTGGCGAGGTTGTAGAGTTCCTCCAGCAGCACTTCATCATCGACCGTGATGGTCGCGGCGGTCTTCCACTTGGTCATGTAATGCAGGATGACCCAGGGAAGGCCGATGAACAGCATGGCGACAACAAGAATGACTTCGAAATCCATGGATTATTCCCCCTTGTTGCGATCGGCACTGTCATCGGACTTGCCGAGCGCCTTCTTCATGGCTTCCAGTTCATCGTCGATCGCGTCCGATCCAGCGAGGGCAGCGATTTCATCCGCGAGGCTGGGCGGGCCTTCCTCTGCGATCCGCAGCGCATCGGCGCGGCCCTCGGCGTAATCGACCCGGCGTTCGAGCTGATCGAACCGGGCGAGCGCCTCGTCGGTACGCTCGGTGCTCATCAGCGTGCGCAGCTTGACGCGGTTTTCGGCGCTTTCGAGGCGCGCGGCGATCGCGGTCTGGCGGCTGCGGGCTTCGCGCAGGCGATGCTGCAGCTTGGCGATGTCTTCCTCATAAGCACGCAAGGCATCGTCGAGCACCGCGATCTCGCTTTTAAGCTGATCGGCCATGTCGCCAGCCTTTTTCCGTTCGACCAGCGCCGCGCGGGCAAGGTCTTCGCGACCCTTGCTCAGCGCAAGCTGCGCCTTTTCGCCCCAATCGGCCTGAAGCCGGTCCAGCTTCATGCAATGGCGGTGCATTTCCTTCTGATCGGCGATGGTGCGCGCGGCGCTGGCGCGCACTTCGACCAGGGTTTCCTCCATTTCGAGGATGATCATCCGGATCATCTTGGTGGGATCATCGGCCTTATCGAGCATATCGTTGAAATTGGCGGCAATGATGTCGCGGGTACGGCTGAAAATGCCCATGAAGGCTACTCCATCGAGAAACGAATTGACCCGGTCGAGAGGTGCTGTGCGATCCTCCCGAGGCGGGGTGTTGCGCCCGCGCGATTGCGATGCACCCGGGCTGCGGCGCAAGGCTTCGATTTCCTCGTCGAGCCGCGACAGACGCCCGGCGCTGAGCAGGCGGGAAGGGTGGGCCGGAGCATCGCTGTGGGCGCCGCGGGTGGGGCGTGCAGCGCGGTCAGCATCGGCAGGGGGGACATCCTGCGTGGGGCGCTCCGGCCCGAGGGGGTCAAACGGATCGCCCATGCTATGCGATCTCGATCATCGCGCCGGTTTCGGCAGCGGGATGGGCGATCGGGGCGGCGCTGGCCACGCCCGGCTGGATTTGCGAGGACAGCGCGATCATCATCGCCATCGCGGCGATACTGGCCATCGCGGCGTGGCCGAGCTTGGAGCTCCAGAAGCGGCCCGAAGAACTGGCGGATGCGGGTTTGCGGTCGATCATTGTGGCCTCCCAAGGGATTTACGTCTTGCAAGCTAGTTTGCAACCGCCGTGCCAAACCGGGTAAATGGCAGAATTGCGAGGTTTTTCGCGGAGAGGGACCGGACGATGTTGGTCTGTATTGCCAAGCATTGGTGTTTTTCACTATAGTTTGGATGTGAAGCACGAGAGCCAGTTCATCGGTCAATCAGGGGCCTTTCTCGATGCGGTCGAACGCGCCAGCCGTGCGGCTGCTATGAACCGCCCCGTGCTGGTGATCGGTGAACGGGGCACGGGTAAAGAATTGATCGCCGAGCGCCTTCACCGCCTGTCGAGCCGCTGGGACGAGCCGCTGGTGACGATGAACTGCGCCGCGCTTCCCGAGACCCTGATCGAGGCGGAGTTGTTCGGGCATGAGGCGGGGGCATTCACCGGCGCCACCAAAACTCGCGTCGGGCGGTTTGAGGAGGCTGACCGCGGCACGCTGTTTCTTGATGAGCTCGGCACCTTGTCGATGGGCGCGCAGGAACGGTTGCTGCGCGCCGTCGAATATGGCGAAATCACCCGCATTGGCGCGTCGCGTCCGATCCGGGTCGATGTGCGGATCGTGGCGGCCACGAACGACGATCTGCCGGCGCTTGCGGCCAGTGGTGAGTTTCGTGCCGATCTGCTTGATCGCCTGAGCTTCGAGGTCATCACGCTGCCGCCCTTGCGCGTGCGTGAGGGCGACATCGGCGTTCTGGCCGAATATTTCGGGCGGCGTATGGCGGCCGAACTCGATTGGGATCGGTGGCCGGGTTTTGCGCCGCATGTGATGGATGCGCTGGAGGATTATCCGTGGCCCGGCAATGTCCGCGAATTGCGCAATGTGGTCGAACGCGCAGTCTATCGTTGGGCGGGGCCTGACATGCCGATTGCGCACGTCCAGTTCGACCCGTTCGACAGCCCCTGGCGGCCGAGACAGCCAGAACATCGGCGCCGGCAATCCCAGTCAGGCACGCCGCCTTCAAACGGCGTGGCACCTCCTTCCGTTCCGGGAGCCGCTGCGACGGCGGCCTTCGACAATATTGAAGATCTGCGCGTGGCCGTTGACGCGCACGAGCGGGCGATCCTGGCCCATGCGCTTGGCAGGCATCGTTGGAACCAACGTCAGACCGCTCGCGCTTTGGGCCTCAGCTATGACCAGTTGCGCCATTGCATCCGCAAGCATTCCTTGATGGAAGAGCCGGATGACGCTGCGGCAGACGCCTAACAACATAGTTTAGGGACAATACCCGAGGGCTGGCGACACTGGATGTTTGCCATGACAAGGGAGGCTGAGGCGCCATGTCCAAACCGACCTCTCCTGATGCCAGCAGCACAGCCGCTACCGTTGGACGGCGGGCAGCCGCCCGCTTGCGATTGTCGATCCCTGCGCGCTTCATCAGTACCAAGGGAACGCATGAATGCGTCCTCATCGATTTGTCATCAACCGGTGCACAGATCGCAATGGCCGCCCCCTTGCCATGCGGCGAGGCGGGGTTTCTGAAGGTTGCGGGACTCGAGGTTTTTGGCGAGGCGGTGCGGTTTGTGCCCGGTCTGGGCGGAGGGGTGAACGGCCTGATGTTCGATGATCTGCTGCCGCATGACGCCGTGCTTTCGGTGCGGCGCCATGCCGAAACCTTCCAGCAACGCGAACATCAAGCCCTTCTCGATCAGGTGAGAAGCTGGGTGACCGGGGAAAAGTGACCGCTGATGCAAGGCGTTTGGTGAGGTTCGCCCTTGCCAAATCCGGTGCCACGGCATAAACGCAAGACCAATCCCGGCATTGTCGAGACAAAGTTTGGATGCTGGCGCCTCCGGGGGCCGGCCTCAAACTGCGTTTCCCAATTGCCGAATCGCACGCTTTTTTTTGGGAGCCTGAATGGCCGATATCACCCGCCTCACACAGCTTATCGAACCCGAAGCGACCGCGCTCGGTTTTGATCTGGTGCGTGTTGCGATGCTTCCGTCCGAGGCGGGTGACGGTGGCATGGCCTTGCAGGTGATGGCGGAAGACGCCGCTACCGGGCAGCTGGTGATCGACCAGTGCGCCGCTTTGTCACGCCGTGTTTCGGACGTAATCGATGCAGCGGAAGAAGCGGGCGAAATGCTGATCGAAGGGGCTTATCACCTTGAAGTGAGTTCGCCCGGCATCGACCGTCCGCTCACCCGCGAAAAGGATTTCGCGAATTGGGCCGGGCATGATGTGCGGATCGTCATGGACAAGGATTTTGAAGGGCAGCGCGTCAACAAAGGCGTGCTCGGCGGGCTCGAGGATGGTATGATCCTCGTCACCGAGATCAAGGCGGGCGCGGTGCGCCTTCCGCTTGCGCAGGTTCATACGGCCAAGCTCGTCCTGACAGACGCGCTGATTGCCGCCACCCGCCCGCTGGATACCAGCGGAGTCGATGAACTCATCGAAGAAGAAAAGGCAGACGACTGATGAGTGCCATTTCCGCCAATAAGGCAGAACTGCTTGCGATCGCCAACGCGGTCGCCTCGGAAAAGATGATCGATAAGTCGATCGTCATCGAGGCGATGGAGGAAGCGATCCAGAAATCCGCACGTAACCGTTACGGTGCGGAAAACGACATTCGTGCCAAGCTCGATCCGCTGACCGGCGATCTGACGCTGTGGCGCGTGGTCGAAGTGGTTGAAGAGGTTGAAGATTACTTCAAGCAGGTCGATCTGAAGCAGGCCGAAAAGCTGCAACCCGGCTCCAAGATGGGCGATTTCATCGTCGATCCGCTGCCGCCGGTTGATCTGGGCCGGATCGACGCGCAGTCGGCTAAGCAGGTGATCTTCCAGAAGGTCCGCGATGCCGAGCGTGAGCGTCAGTTCGAAGAGTTCAAGGATCGCCAGGGCGAAGTCATCACTGGCGTCATCAAGTCGGTCGAATTCGGCCACGTGATCGTCAACCTCGGCCGCGCCGAAGGCGTGATCCGCCGTGACCAGCAGATCCCGCGCGAAGCCGCCCGCACCGGCGAGCGCGTACGTGCGCTGATCACCAAGGTGGAACGCAACAACCGCGGCCCGCAGATCTTCCTCAGCCGCGCGCACCCGGACTTCATGAAAAAGCTGTTCGCGCAGGAAGTCCCCGAAATCTACGACAACATCATCGAGATCAAGGCCGCCGCCCGTGATCCGGGCAGCCGTGCCAAGATCGGCGTGATCAGCCGCGATTCGAGCATTGACCCGGTCGGCGCCTGCGTCGGCATGAAGGGCAGCCGCGTGCAGGCCGTCGTGCAGGAACTGCAGGGCGAAAAGATCGACATCATCCCCTGGTCGGAAGACACCGCGACCTTCGTGGTCAACGCGCTTCAGCCTGCCACTGTCAGCCGCGTCGTGCTCGACGAGGATGACGGCCGCATCGAAGTGGTGGTGCCTGACGATCAGCTTTCGCTGGCCATCGGGCGCCGCGGCCAGAACGTCCGCTTGGCGAGCCAGCTCACCGGCCACCAGATCGACATCATGACCGAAGAAGAAGCCTCCGAAAAGCGGTCGAAGGAGTTTGCCGAGCGTTCGAAGATGTTCGAAGAAGAGCTCGACGTCGACGAAACGCTGTCGCAGCTGCTCGTGGCCGAAGGCTTCGCGGAACTGGAAGAAGTCGCCTATGTCGACCTCGCCGAACTCGCCAGCATCGAAGGCTTCGACGATGATCTCGCCGGAGAACTCCAGAGCCGCGCGCTTGAAGCCCTCGAACGTCAGGAAGGCGCGCACCGCGAAGTGCGGCGCGGGCTGGGCGTTGAAGATGCGCTCGCCGAAATCCCGCACCTTAACGAAGCGATGCTGGTCACGCTCGGCAAGGCTGGGATCAAGACACTCGATGACCTCGCCGATCTCGCCACGGACGAATTGATCGCCAAGAAGCGCGAGGCCCCGCGTCGCCGTGGCAATGCCGATGGTCCGCCGCAGCGTCGCCCGCAGCGCGAAACCGACAAGGGCGGCGTTCTGGGCGAATACGGTCTTTCGGAAGAGCAGGGCAACGAGATCATCATGGCTGCCCGCGCGCATTGGTTCGAAGACGAGATCGTCTCCGAGCCCGACACTCAGGAGGCCGCCCATGCGGACTCCACCCAATGAGCGCCTGACGTCCGACATCGTTGAGCCGGCGCTTCCTGACACTGCGGGGAGCGAGCGGCGCTGTATCCTCACCGGGGCAATCTCGGAGCGGGACACCTTGTTGCGTCTGGCGATTTCGCCTGACGGGTTGGTGCTTCCGGATGCAGGCGCCAAGGCGCCGGGGCGCGGGGCCTGGATCGGCGTGGATCGCTCCGCGCTTGAAACCGCGCTTGGTGATGGCCATCTCCGAAAGGCGCTGATGCGCGCTTTCAAAGGCGCGCCTCTGACCCTCCCCGATGATCTGCCTGCGCGGATCGAAGCTGCGCTGGCTCGCCATCTGTGCGATAGGCTCGGACTGGAATTGCGGTCCGGCAACATCGTGATGGGTTCTGCCCGGATCGAGGAACAGGCGCGCAGCGGGCGGATTGCGGTGCTGCTCCACGCCTCCGACAGCAGCGCCGATGGACGGCGCAAACTGGATCAGGCGTGGCGTGTTGGCACGGATGCCGAAGGCTCCGGTCTTCGCGGGCAGGTCTTGCCACTGGACCGCACCGCGCTGTCTGTGGCATTGGGCCGCGATAACGTAGTCCACCTGGGCGTCGCCGGTCATCCGGGTGACATGCGCGCGGCAAACCGCGTGCTTCAGGCGGTTTCCCGACTGGTGCATTTCACCGGGGATGATGGGACGAGCGAGACGAACGAAACGGGCCGGGACACATCCGGCCGCGCTGATCGGCCTGATGGCGGGTCGGCGGACATTGATGAATACGTGAAGGACTGACGAGCGAATATGAGCGACGACAACGACACCCCACGCATCCGCAAACCCCTGGGCCTTAAGCGTTCGGTGGATGCGGGCGAGGTCAAGCAGACCTTCAGCCACGGCCGCACCAACAAGGTGGTGGTCGAGGTGAAGCGCCGCCGTGTGCTCGGCAAGCCTGGCAGCGAAGCGGCTGCACCGCCGCCGCCGCCGCCGCCGCCGCCCGCTCCGGTGGCTGAAGCGCCGCGTCCGGCAGCCCCGCAGGCCCGTCAGACCCGTCCTGCGCCCGCTGGCGAGACCCCGCAGGAACGCGTGAAGCGCCTTCAACTGGAAGCCGAGGAAGAACGGCTGCGGATGGGCGAGGAAGCGCGCAGGCGCGAGGACGAAGAGCGCCTTCGCGCAGATGAAGAAGAGCGCCGCCGCGCTGAGGAAAATCGCCGCGCGGAAGAAGAGGCCGAGCGTCAGAAGACCGAGGTGGCCTCTGCGCCCGAACCGGCGCCCGCTGCTTCTGAAGAAACACCCGCTCCTGCCGAAGCACCTGCGGCGATCAAAGCATCTGCCGCTGTGGTTGAAACGGCGGCGCCTGACGCGCCTGCCGCCGCGCAAGCCGATGTGGTTCCTGCCGCTCGCCGCTTTACACCGGTCGCACGCCCCGAGGTGAAGCGTCCGGCCGAGGTGAAGGCCAAGAAGAAAGACGACAAGCGCGCAGCCCCGAGCGATGAGGGCAAGGACACCCGCCGGTCGGGCAAGCTGACTGTCACCCGCGCGCTTAACGAAGACGAAGGCCGCCGTGCGCGCAGCCTCGCTGCGCTTAAGCGTGCGCGTGAGAAGGAACGCCGCGGACAAGGCGGCCCGTCCAAGCCGCGTGAAAAGCAGGTGCGCGATGTGGTCGTGCCCGAAGCTATCACCGTCAGCGAGCTTGCCAACCGCATGGCCGAAAAGGGCGCGGATCTGGTCAAGGCGCTCTTCAATCTGGGCATGATGGTCACCGTCAACCAGACGATCGATCAAGATACGGCTGAATTGCTGGTCGAGGAGTTCGGCCACAACATCACGCGTGTTTCGGCAAGCGATGTCGACATTGTCGCAAGCGAGGATCAAGATCCCGAAGAAACGCAGGTTACGCGTCCGCCCGTGGTGACGATCATGGGTCACGTCGATCACGGCAAGACCAGCCTGCTCGATGCGCTGCGCGGAACCGATGTGGTCAAGGGCGAAGCGGGGGGCATCACCCAGCATATCGGCGCTTATCAGATCACGACCAAGGACAAGGTCAAGATCACCTTCCTCGACACGCCAGGCCATGCCGCCTTCACTGAAATGCGGATGCGCGGCGCGAATGTCACGGACATCGTTATTCTGGTGGTGGCCGGGGACGATGGGCTGATGCCGCAGACAATCGAGGCGATCAAGCACACCAAGTCGGCCGGCGTGCCGATGATCGTGGCGATCACCAAGTCGGACAAGCCCGAGTTCAATCCGCAGAGAATCCGTGAACGTCTGCTCGAACACGAAGTCGTGGTCGAAGCGATGAGCGGCGATGTGCAGGATGTCGAATTGTCGGCCAAGACCGGCGCCGGGCTTGATCAGTTGATCGAGGCGATTGGGTTGCAGGCCGAACTGCTTGAACTCAAGGCACGGCCCGACCGTGATGCCGAGGCGACGGTGATCGAAGCGCAGCTCGACAAGGGCCGTGGTCCGGTTGCGACCGTGCTGGTGACGCGCGGAACCCTGAAGCGTGGCGACAATTTCGTGGTCGGCACGCAAAGCGGCAAGGTGCGCGCGATTGTCGATGACAAGGGACAGCAGCTGAAGGAAGCCGGTCCGTCCATGCCGGTGGAGGTGCTGGGTCTAACCGGTGTGCCTTCAGCGGGCGATAACTTCACCGTGGTCGAAAACGAACAGCGCGCCCGCGAAGTGGCTAAATATCGTCAGGAAATCGCCACGGAAAAGCGCACTGCGCTGGCCCCGACGAATTTTGATACGATGTTCAGCACGCTGTCGTCCAACGTCATCGAGTTTCCGGTGGTTGTGCGGGCAGACGTGCAGGGCAGCGTCGAAGCGATCGTCACGGCGCTCCACAACCTGTCGAACGACGACATCAAGGTGCGCGTTCTGAATGCAGGCGTGGGTGCAATCACCGAAAGCGACGTGACGCTGGCCGGCGCATCGAAGGCGCCGATCATCGGCTTCAACGTTCGCCCCAATGCCAAGGCGCGTGACCTGCTGAAGCGCGATAATGTGCGGATGATGTATTATGATGTCATCTACCATCTCACCGAGGCAATCGCCAAGGAGATGATCGGCGAGCTTGGCCCAGAGCGGATCGAGCATGTTGTCGGCCGGGCGCTGGTCAAGGACGTGTTCAAGTCGGGCAAGCGCGACAAGGCCGCCGGCCTGCTGGTGGAAGAGGGAGTCATCCGCAAGGGTCTGTTCGCCCGTCTCACCCGCGCCGATGTCATCGTGTCGGCCACCAAGATCGCGTCGCTGCGGCGCTTCAAGGACGATGTCGACGAAGTGCGCACGGGCCTCGAATGCGGTGTGGTGCTGGAAGACACCAACGACATCAAGCCGGGCGACCAGCTTGAAGTGTTCTCCGTCGAGGAGCGTGAGCGGACCCTGTGAGCGAAGTAGCCTACTACCCAGACGATGCCGGGCAGTCGCCGCACACGGCGCTGCTCGGCTCGGAATTCGTCGGCTGGGACGCAGAGACCCAGACCGCAACCATGCGCTTTACCGTGAAGCGTGAAATGACCACTTGGCGCGGCGGCGTGCAGGGTGGGCTGGTTGCGGGCTATCTGGACGACGTCATGGGCTATGCCTTTGTCGCGGCGACCGGGGGCGAAATGGCACCGCTCAATCTCGACATTTCGCTCAGCCTGATCCGGTTGATCCCGGACGGCGCCAGTATCATTGGCAAGGGCAGGGTGGTCAAGGCGGGGCGGCGTGTGGTGTTTCTCGAAGGCGAACTGCTCGCCGAAGACGGTACAATCTACGCCCGTTCGACCTCGACCGCCTTGCCGACCCCGCGCCCAACGGCGACCAGCACGGGACTGGAAAATTGACCAAGGTTCCCTTCACCGCCGACCAGCAATCGGTTCGCGTTCTCAAGGTGGGCGAGCGCGTCAGGCATATCCTGTCGGAGCTGCTGGCGCGTGGCGACGTGCATGACGATGTTGTGCGTGCGGCGCATATCGCGGTCACCGAAGTGCGCATGACGCCCGATCTGCGTCACGCCACTGCCTATGTGAAGCCGCTTTTGGGCGCCGGTGAGGACGAGATTGTGCATGCGCTGCGTCAGAACACGGCCTTTCTCCAGCGCGAGATCGCTCAGCGGCTGGGGCTCAAATTCGCGCCGAAGCTGAAGTTCCGCAAGGATGAAAGCTTTGCCGAAGCCGACCGGATCGAGACGCTGCTGCGCGATCCCAAGGTGCTGCGCGATCTTGACGATGAGAATGGCGAGCCGAACGCCTAGCGCAGCGCCATGCGCGATTTCGGCCCGCTGTCTTGCGGCGGGTCCGAGGATGGGTTTTGGCCGAGACACTTTTGGTCAATGCATGAGGCGCTACACTGTGCTTGCGCTATTGGCCCCGTTCGACAGGCACGGTGATCGCCAGAAGTGCCAGCAAGGTCACCCTGTGCGGCGAAGGGATAATTTGACGCAATGGCCAAGCTTTACTTCTATTATGCCAGCATGAACGCCGGCAAAAGCTCGCACCTGCTCCAGGCCGACTTCAATTATCGCGAACGCGGCATGGCGACGATGCTCTGGACTGCGGCGCTCGACAGCCGCTCCGGCGGGCAGGTCAAAAGCCGCATAGGGCTGGAACGCTCCGCGCATCGCTTCCACACCGGCACCGATTTGTGGGCTGACGTGAGTGCCGCGAATGCGGTGGTACCGCTCGACTGTGTGATGGTGGACGAAGCGCAGTTCCTGACGCCGGAGCAGGTCTGGCAGTTGGCGCGACTGGCGGACGAGAGCGGGGTTCCGGTGCTGTGTTATGGCCTGCGCACCGACTTTCAGGGGGCGCTGTTTCCCGGATCGGCGGTTCTGTTGGGGATTGCGGATGCGCTCGTCGAGTTGAAGGCCGTGTGCCACTGCGGCCGCAAGGCGACCATGAACCTGCGCGTCGATGGCGAGGGCAAGGCCGTGCGGCAGGGCCAGCAGACCGAAATCGGCGGCAATGATCGCTACATCGCGCTGTGTCGCAAGCATTTTGCCGAAGCGATGGGGGGATGCGCGTGAAACAGGGCGTGCCTCTGTCGGGCTGGCTGATCCTCGACAAGCCGAAGGGCCTGGGCAGCACGCAGGGCGTGAGCGCGGTCAAGCGCGTGTTGCGTACACATGGTTATGCCAAGACCAAGGTCGGCCACGGCGGGACCCTCGATCCGCTGGCGCAAGGCGTGCTGCCAATCGCGCTGGGCGAGGCGACGAAGCTCGCCGGGCGGATGCTCGATAGCGACAAGATCTATGAATTCACCGTGCAATTCGGCGCAGAGACCGACACGCTCGACACCGAGGGGCCGGTGATCGCGACCAGTGAGATGCGCCCCACGCTGGCGGACGTCGAGGCGGTGCTGGCGCGCTTCACCGGGCCAATCGAGCAGGTGCCGCCGGCGTATTCTGCGCTGAAGGTCGGCGGCCAGCGCGCCTATGATCTGGCACGGGCGGGGGCGGTGGTCGAACTGAAGGCCCGCGCCGTGGTCATCCATTCGCTCACTATCGGCGCAGTGGAGGAGACGGGCCCCCTGGACACGATCACGCTGGTCGCCCACGTCACCAAAGGCACCTATATCCGCAGCCTTGCACGCGACATCGCCTACGCGCTTGGCACCTGCGGCCACGTCACCTATTTGCGCCGTCTCAAGGCCGGGCCTTTCATGCAGGATCAGGCGATTTCACTGGACTTGCTGGAGCAATCAGCTAAGGGCCAAGGCCTTGAACACCTCCTCCTGCCGTTAGAGGCAGGGCTGGACGACATCCCGGCCCTCCACCTCGATCAGACAAGCGCGCAGGCGGTCCGACAGGGCCGGGTGCTGTCTGACATGCCCCAATCATCCGGGCTTTATCTGGCGAAGCTGGGCTGCGTCCCGGTCGCGCTGATGGAAATCACGGATGGCACGGCCACGGTCGTGCGGGGTTTCAACCTTCCCGATGTCGCTGAGTAGAAAGAGACGTATTATGTCGGTGACCGCCGAAGTTAAGCAGACAATCATTGCTGACAATGCCCGTGATCCCAACGACACCGGCAGCCCCGAAGTGCAGGTTGCGATCCTCACGCAGCGCATCCGCAACCTGACCGAACACTTCAAGGATCACCACAAGGACAACCATTCGCGTCGTGGCCTGTTGATGATGGTCAACAAGCGCCGCACGCTGCTCGCCTATTTGAAGAAGAAGGATGTGGAGCGGTATAACGCTCTGATCCAGAAGCTGGGTCTGCGCAAGTAAGAGTTTAGCGGGAAGGGCGGCTCAATGGGCCGCCCTTTTTGCATATGGGGCAGGCAGACATCCGGTCTGCCCACCTCGGGGCCAGAGCGCCCCACACCGGACCGGGACGGTTGTTTGCCCGGCACAAGAGGCCCCGCGCAGCAATATGGCTGAGTGGGTTCAGAAGGAAACTACATGTTCGACACGAAAACCGTATCGCTGGAATGGGGCGGCAAAACCCTCACTCTGGAAACCGGGCGCATTGCCCGTCAGGCCGATGGCGCCGTTCTGGCCACCTATGGCGAAACCGTGGTGCTGTGCGCCGTGACTGCCGCCAAGTCGGTCAAGGAAGGGCAGGATTTCTTCCCGCTCACCGTCCACTATCAGGAAAAGTTCTCGGCCGCCGGGCGTATCCCGGGCGGCTTCTTCAAGCGTGAACGCGGTGCCACCGAAAAGGAAACGCTGACCAGCCGCCTGATCGACCGTCCGATCCGTCCGCTGTTCCCCGAAGGTTTCTACAACGAAATCAACGTGATTTGCCAGGTTCTGTCGTTTGACGGCGAGAACGAGCCTGACATGGTCGCCATGATCGCGGCCTCGGCTGCGCTGACCATCAGCGGCCTGCCCTTCATGGGCCCGATCGGCGCGTGCCGCGTCGGTTATGTCGATGGGGAATACACTCTCAATCCCAAGCAGGATCGTGCGCTGGCCGATGGCCGCCTGGACCTGGTCGTCGCTGCCACGCAAGACGCGGTGATGATGGTTGAATCCGAAGCCAAGGAACTCACCGAGGACGAAATGCTCGGTGCAGTGATGTTTGCGCATAACGAAATCCGCAACGTCATCGGTGCCATCATCGATCTCGCCGAACAGGCCGCCAAGGATCCCTGGACTGTCGATCTCAGCGATAACACCGCTGACATGAAGGCCAAGCTTAAGGACATGATCGGCGGCGATATTGCGGCGGCTTACAAGGTCACCGACAAGTCGCAGCGTTCGAACCTGCTCAACGAAGCCCGGGCCAAGGCCAAGGCAGCGTTTGCGGACGAAGGCGGCCAGACCCAGATGGTCGCGGGCAAGCTGATGAAGAAGCTTGAAGCCGAAATCGTGCGCACCGCAATCCTCAAGGATGGTCAGCGCATCGATGGCCGCAAGCTCGATCAGGTTCGCCCGATCGAAGCCATCGTCGGCTTCCTGCCGCGCACGCATGGTTCGTCGTTGTTCACCCGCGGTGAAACGCAGGCGATCTGCACCACCACGCTCGGCACCAAGGATTCCGAGCAGATGATCGATGGTCTGGAAGGCCTGAGCTACACCAGCTTCATGCTACACTACAACTTCCCGCCCTATTCGGTCGGTGAAGTGGGCCGCTTCGGCGCGCCGGGTCGCCGCGAAATCGGTCACGGGAAACTGGCCTTCCGTGCGCTCAATCCGGTGCTGCCGAGCAAGGAAGACTTCCCCTACACCATCCGCGTTCTCAGCGACATCACCGAGTCCAACGGCTCGTCTTCGATGGCGACTGTGTGCGGTGGCTGTCTGTCGATGATGGACGCGGGCGTGCCGCTGACGGCGCCCGTCTCGGGCATCGCGATGGGCCTGATCCTCGAAGGCGATGACTTTGCCGTTCTGTCGGACATTCTGGGTGATGAAGATCACCTCGGCGACATGGACTTCAAGGTTGCCGGTACTGAAAACGGCATCACCACGATGCAGATGGACATCAAGATTGCCGGCATCACGCAGGAAATCATGGCCAAGGCACTGGAACAGGCCAAGGCCGGCCGGATGCACATTCTTGGCGAAATGGCCAAGGCGCTGACCGGTGCCCGCACCGAAGTCAGCAAGCATGCGCCGCGCATCGAAACGATCCAGATCGACAAGTCGAAGATCCGTGAAGTGATCGGCACCGGCGGCAAGGTGATCCGCGAGATCGTCGCCGAAACCGGCGCCAAGGTCGATATCGACGATGAAGGCGTGATCAAGATCTCGTCCAGCAACGTCGACGAGATCGAGGCTGCAAAGAAGTGGATCCTCGGCATTACGCAGGAAGCGGAAGTCGGCAAGATCTACGATGGCAAGGTCGTGAACATCGTCGATTTCGGCGCGTTCGTGAACTTCATGGGCGGCAAGGACGGTCTCGTCCACGTTTCGGAAATGCGCAACGAGCGGGTCGAAAAACCCACCGATGTCGTCTCCGAAGGCATGGAAGTGAAGGTCAAGGTGCTCGAGATTGACCAGCGCGGCAAGGTTCGCCTGTCGATGCGCGTTGTCGATCAGGAAACCGGAGCCGAACTGGAAGACAGCCGCCCGGCACGCGAACCGCGTGAACCGCGCGAAGGTGGCCGTGGTGGCGATCGCGGCGGTGATCGTCGTGGGCCCAAGGGCGGCGGCGGCCGTGGCGGTGATCGTGGTGGTCGCGGTGGCGGCGATCGCGGCGGCGCCCCTGCTGGCCTGCCCGACTTCCTCAAGGACTGATCCCCTCATCTGAGGCAAGCCATTGAGGCCGCCCGGAGCGATCCGGGCGGCCTCTTTGTTGACACAAGAGGCGCCAAACAATGCTCAAACGTGAATTGATCGACAGCACACAGATCGAGGACGGGGTTTGTCTTGAGCTTTACGAACACGCCGGTCACTTCATGATCGTGATGGGCCGTAACGAGCTGATGAGCACCCGGATGCGGTTTTCGGAAGAGCAATTGGCCGAGCTGACCATTGAGCGGCTGGGCAAATCCGATCCGCGCATCCTCATCGGTGGCTACGGCATGGGCTTCACCTACCGCGCCGCTGCCGCGCGGCTGGGCGGCAAGGCGCAGATCGTTGTGGCCGAGATTTCCGAGACAATTGTCGATTGGGCGCAGGGGCCGATGGCACACCTGACCGGGGAGGGCCTGTCTGACCCGCGCCTTGACCTCAAGATCTGCGATGTTGCCGCATTGATCGACGACGCCAACGATGGCACCTGCGCCAAGTTCGATGCAATCCTGCTGGATGTCGATAACGGCCCGGACGGAATTGTGCGCGATGCGAACAACCGGATCTATTCGCGCACCGGCCTCGCCAAGGCGCGTGACGCTCTGAAACCCGGCGGCATTCTGGCTGTGTGGTCGGCGGGGCCGGATCCGGCATTCCGCAAGCGGCTCCATGATACCGGCCTCAGCATCGTGGAATGGAATGTCCGTTCACGTCCGAACAACAAGGGCGCGCATCATATCATCTGGTTCGCTCAGAAAGCCTGACGTCTCCGCGACAATTCAGGCCGCGCAGGCGATGGCGGCACGAGGGGGCGCATAAGCGTGCATGGGTGGGTGAATTTCCATCCGGTTACGCCCGAGACGTTTGGCTTGGTACAGCGCCTTATCAGCCAGCATAAGCGCCTGCTGGGTAGGCCGCCCATTCGGCAATTCCACCGCGCCGATGCTGACGGTGACCTGATGCGAGATCTGCATCTCGTCAAGAGCACGGCGGGTCTGGCACGCAATCGCCTCCCTGAGAGAGTCGAATTCGCGTTGCCAATCGGGTGCGGTGAGGAAGACAGCGAATTCCTCGCCACCGATCCGCATCGCCTTCCCCGGAGCGCACGCAAGACGGCGCGCGATCGCTTTCAGCACAAGATCGCCGGTCGCGTGGCCGAATTGGTCATTGATCCGCTTGAAATGATCGCAATCGACAATTGCCAACGCCGTGTAGAATTGCTCGGGCGCCGCGTGCAGCCCAGCTTCGAAGACACGGCGATTGGCAATGCCGGTCAGCGGATCGATCTCGCTCGCATTGCGGGCGGCAACCGCTTCGGCCATGGCCGCGTCGCGTTCCCGTAAGGTGCGGTTGAAGCGCACTGCGAGCAGTCCCGAGATACAGACCAGTTCGAAGGCGAACCCGATCAGCATCCCTTCGGCGTAGTTTGGCATCGAACCCAGTTCGAACCCATCCATCGCCGCCGCAATCGCACCAACGCTCAGCAAGGGAGCCAAAGCAATCGCAATCCACAATGCTTCACGGCAGCCTCGCGCTAAGCCAACCACCAAAGTAATGACAATGATGACAATGACCGCCAGCATCGCAAGCGCGTAAATGAACGAGGTTTCCACACTGAACAGGAACCACAACGCGCTGGCCGACGCCATCAGGCCAATCGGGAACACACATCGGATCGCCGTAGCGAGAAGGCCCGGAAGGCGCGGCGCGAGCAAGTGGCTAAGGCCTAGGCCAATCGTGGCCACAACCAGGCCTTCGGCGGCGATACGACAGGCAATGTGCCAAGGCGCGATTGCGTCGGCTGCCGGGGAGACCGGCGGGAATGTTAGCGCAAGCACGCCCACCGCCAGCGCATGAAGCGCGAAATAGGCATAAAGCCGATCGCGTGTCGCCAGCGCGAAACCGGCGCCGCAAATACCGAAAAGGGCAGTTGAGGCATAGTAGCCGCCCGCAACCATATCCGACATTTCGACCATGCGTCCGCGAACTCCCCACCCATAGGAGACTCTAGACCAATATCATTGCGCAATTCTAAAGGGGGTGAAACGACGTTCTCAGAAGTCGTAGACCAACGTTACACGACTGAGCGTATCTGTCTGAACCGCGCCTGGCGGCGGGTTGCTGTCATATTCGATCGCGTAGGAAAACCGCGCAGTAAGGCTTCTGTTGATACGCGCGTCGAGGCCGGTGATCAGATCCAGCGTGGTGTTGCGCGAATCGATGATGGCAACCGCGGACCCGCCTGTCTCGGCCACGGCGTTGGTGTCCTGCGTAAGCTTGAGCCTCTCGGAAAGGGTCCAGTCGAAATCGAGCCCGATCAACCCGGCAATCCGGTTTTCGTTGCGACCGTCGACAAATTCAGTGACGCGATAAGCAGGGCCCGCTTTGACCGCCAACTGAATGTCGCCGCCCTTCAGCGCCTGATATCCCAAGCCGCCCGACACAGCGTAACGTGCCGAAATTCCCTGAAAGCGATCACGCTCGAACTGGGCCAGCGCATAAACATAGAAATTGTCCGAAACATCGAAGTTCGGTTCGTAGCGGGCGAGGTATTGTTCGCGCGTGGTGATGCCATTGGCACGCTGGTAATCGACCCGCCCGGTCAGCTTGTGGCGCCAGTCTATCCCTTTCCGGTCGAGCATCAACGAGGTTGTGACGCCGGTCGCAGAGGAATTACCGGTCGACTGAAACCCGCCAAGCTCACCTTTGCCCGACCAATTTTCGAACAATCCAGCGGAACGGATCTGCGCTTGCTTGGCAGCCTCCTCTGCCGCCCTGTGTGCGGCGCGCTCGGCATGGAAAGCCGAGACCATTGTGTCGATTTCTTCCTGATCGGCAGGATTGGTTGTCCGGGCGATTTCCGTAACGGCGCGAATTTTGGCTTCGTCGCCGGTGGCAATGGCGGCATCGATCATCGCGCGCACGGGTTCTGGCAGCTCTGCACGGCTGGCTTGCGGCATCGCAAGCGCAGCCATCGCAACCAAGGGCAGACCTGATCTGAACGTCACTTCATTGCTCCCAAGGGCCCGTTTTACCCGCGATGGGTAAAGCGGGACGAGGGGTAAACACCCGACGGGCTACCGGACCCGTGGGCCGCCAAAAGGCAGCGGCGGGGGCGGACGGCGGACACCGCGCGGAAGCTGCGCCTGATAGGCCCGTCCGCAATGTTCGACGCAATAGGGAAAGCCTGGGTTCACGGCGACGCCGCAAAAGTGGAAATCGGCTTCGCCCGGATGGCCCATCGGCCACCTGCAAACCTTTTCCGACAGATCGAGCAGCGTTGTCTTGCCCGCAATCTCGGGGCTGGGCTTGGCAGGAACCAGACGGCGGGGCGGGGCGGGTGGGATTGGCGCCTGCTGATCGCCTGGACCCTGACGCAGGAAGCCTCCGGGGCCTACCGAGACGATCTTGGGCAGATCCGAAGATGGTCCGGGGACCGGCTGCGAAGGGACAGCGTTGACGGCATCACCCGGCGCAGGCGCGGAAGGGGCTGCGGGCGTAGCGGGGCGCGGCGCAGGACGTTCGGCCGGCGCGTTCGGCAAACTGCGTGGGGCAGGCTCGGCACGCGGCTCGGCTGCGCGCGGGGCAGGGGCGACGGCAGGCTTCTTGACCGGCGCGGCTGCCTTTTTCTTGTCGTTGGCCTTCACCGGTGAGGGGCGTGCCTTCAATCCAAGGCGATGCGCCTTGCCGATGACGGCATTGCGGCTGACGCCGCCAAGCTCCGCCGCGATCTCGCTCGCGGTGGAGCCGCCTTCCCACATCCTTTTGAGGATTGCGATGCGCTCGTCCGTCCAGCCCATAAAATTTACCTGTTCCTGTGTTCGGCGCGTGCGACTTGGGCGCTGATGCTTGTCAGAGCGGTTCATGCAGCCTAGGCGCTTTTGCCATGGCCGAACGCGCACCTTCAGCAAACCCATTGCACGACGCCGCTCCCGTGACTGAAATGACGCCTGTTGACAAGACCGGCGGAAGCATCCGGTTTGCTCCGCGCGGCGTCCCGGTGATTACCGGGATCAATCGCGTGGGACTGTTAGGCCTCTATATGAAGGAGGTGCGGCGGTTTCTCAAGGTCCAGACGCAGACGATTTGGGCTCCGGCCTTCACGACGCTGCTGTTTCTGGTGATTTTCACTGTTGCGTTGGGCCGCGAAGGTCGTGAAGTGCTGGGTGTGCCTTTCGCCAGCTTCGTTGCGCCGGGCCTGATCGTGATGGCGATGATGCAGAACGCCTTTGCCAACTCCAGCTTCTCGTTGCTTTCGGGCAAGATGCAGGGAACGATCATCGATCTGTTGATGCCACCCTTATCCTCGGGCGAGCTGATGGCCGGGATCATTGCTGCGGCTATAACGCGGGCGATCCTGGTGGGCTTTGCGGTGGCGCTGGCGGTGGCGCTGTGGCCGGGTGTTTCGCTCGCGATGACGCATCCCTGGGCCGTTATCTGGTTTGGGCTGATGGGGGCGCTGCTGTTGTCGATCATCGGACTTGCCACCTCGATCTGGGCCGAAAAGTTCGATCACAATTCCGCCGTTACCAACTTCATCATCGCGCCGCTCTCGTTATTGTCGGGCACCTTTTATGTGATCGAGAACCTCGATCCAGCCTTTCAATGGGTGAGCCGCCTCAACCCGTTTTTCTATGTGATCTCGGGCTTTCGATATGGCTTTCTGGGGGCGAGCGATATGGGACCTGATGCCACGCTGGTCGCGGCGGCGGGGGGGCTGCTGGTCCTCAACGCAGTGTTGGCGGCAGGTGTCTACGCGCTGCTGCGTTCAGGCTGGAAGCTCAAGAGCTGAACGCTGATGCGGGTGGCGAAGCTGCGCCATCTGCTTGATCGCCGCCTGCGCGTTCAATACGTCTGGCACACGGCCTATTTCGAAATAATCGATTTGGGCGTCACCATCGCTGTCCTTGCCGATCCTGATTGCCAATTGCAGCCGCCCGGATCCATCGCGCTTTTCAAACCGTTGCACCAAGCCGATCCGGTCTGCGGGTGCCGCCTTCACCACCAATTCTCGGCCCATGCCCAGTTTAAGCGCGCGCTGCGAGGTGATCACGTAAAGCGTACGGCCATGCTCAAACCATGGCATGAACGGGCGCGCCAGCATCGCCAGCCCAATGCCGATGAAGGGTAATCCAAACAGCGGAAAGGCCCAGCCGATCCAGCCCGGCCCGTCGTCGCCCGATTGCGCCATCGCCCCGAAAGCCAACGTCGTCCACATGACGGAAAAAGCGGTCCAGGGAATGGCGAAAGATAGAGCGCAAAGGCCTGTGGTTCCCACCGGCCCATCTGCCACCCATGCCAAAGAATGACCTCATCCTCAGCAAGCTCCCGCTCAAGCGCGAGTCGCAAACGCGCCATCGCAGGCGTGTCGCCTTGAAGATCGGCCCCGTTTGCCATGGCAGCCGCCTACGGCAAAAAGATTGTCAATGTGTGAGTGAGGCTCTCATCCGGTAACGGCCGTCCTTGAAACTTTCGAACAGCTGTCGCACCGTGGGGTGGTCGATCGGTCCGCCATCGGCGTCACCAATCAAGTTACCCTGGCTTACGTAAGCGACATACGACGAATCGTCGCTTTCGGCGAGCAGGTGATAGAACGGCTGATCGCGATCCGGACGGATATCCTCCGGGATCGACTGATACCATTCTTCCGAATTGGCAAAGACCGGGTCAATATCAAAAATGACCCCGCGAAAGGCAAACAGGCGATGGCAAACCACGTCGCCGATGCCAAAGCGGGCGCGGATCTGGCGCGGTGCGATGATGGTGCGCCCGGCCTGGCTTGAGAAAAACTCTGCGCGTTCCATGGCAGGCAATATGGGCAATTGTGAGCACAAAACAAGCTGGCGTGCCAAGCCGAGCGCGAGATATGCCCTCAATTTGTGCACTGACAGGCCTTGGCAAGCCTTATACCTTGGGCTAACGGGCGCGCTTATTGTTGCTGGCCGCTCCGACCAAGCGGTGCTTGATAGCGCAACAAGCCTCGCGGAGAGGTGGCAGAGTGGTCGAATGCGCCGCACTCGAAATGCGGTTTACCGGCAACGGTAACGTGGGTTCGAATCCCACCCTCTCCGCCAGCTACCGCCCTTATGGCGCAAAAAAACCAATTGTTAGATCGTGCACCTCCACGCACCTTTATCAGTGTCATGAAGGCCAACGATGATTATGACATCCTCGTTGGCCTTTTATCTCATGCTGCCTCTGCCATCATATCGACTAGGTCGCTTTGGGCTGCCTCAATAGCATCGACCATCGGCTCAAGGATATGTTTAGCAATATGACGAACAACTGGAACCGCTACCCCATCCCCTGTCAGGTGATAGGCATCGTTGTAGCCGTCAGGCAGTTTATAGCTGTCTTTTAGCCCCATCAGCCGCGCTGTTTCTCTCGCTGTGATAAGGCGGGAACGAACTTTTTTCCCTTCCACTATCACAATCACCTGCCTGCTCGACCCACCCGCCGGAGTTCGTAAGCAGCCCGAGATACCGTCGAAACGGACTTCCGCACGCTGGACCTTGCCATCCTGTGCATCGCGCCGGGTGCGCTTGTATACGCACCCTACCGAAAGCTCTCCCGATTGCTGGGCCTTCTTTACCTTAGCGATATTGATCGGCGACATCATATCGAGAAGAACCTTCGTTTCAGCAGGCGTATGCCAAGCTGCCGAATCTTCAGGATTCTCGAGAAGATCAGCGAAAGTCGTTTTCCGGGCACGTGGCAGCGGTAGCTTCCACCATACCCAATTTTCGCTCACTTCTGGATCAAGCTTGGCTTTCGCGGCGATCAACTGTTTGGTGCGAAATCCCCCAACCGGTTCGCCTGCGATGAGGTTCGCTGGTATGTCGAAATCCTTCTTTACACCGATGATAAAGAGCCGCGCACGCGACTGCGGAACAAAGAGTGCTGCATCGACCACGATCGCACCGAACCGATAACCGCGCGAGGCAAAGGCCTCACAGATAGCGGCGAAGTCTGGACTTGTAACGGTTTTGCGCCGGTCACCGATCTCTTTATGCCACCTTGGCCTCGAATGCGAGCGGGCTGATGCCGCCCAGATATGAGTGGCGCCTGCGGGTGTTGTAGAACCCGTTGATGTATTG